>Ga0197142_1000029_pt1 | contig 124108 bp, 93 predicted proteins | sample GBS60_MetaG_FD_148614 | JGI IMG/M metagenome (GOLD analysis project Ga0197142, IMG submission 148614) | Sediment microbial communities from Great Boiling Springs, Gerlach, Nevada, United States - GBS 60_MetaG | ecosystem: Environmental > Aquatic > Thermal springs > Hot (42-90C) > Sediment... | reverse complement strand
AATCCATCAGGGTCATCTCCCCACCAGTGAACCTGAAGTTTGCTCTTTTGTTTACTTATTCCAAAAGTTGAATCTGGAAAAAGAAAGAGTTTCGTTTCCGGCGGTAAATTTAAGACTTTATTTCCTACCAAAGTTTCAGAGCAAGAAATAAAAATTACGGTTAAAATAATGCTTGCACCTAGTATAATAAGATTTTTCATAAAAATTCTTCTCTGAATTAAATTTTTTTACAAATATTTAATCTCTTGTTTACTTTCGCTAAAACTCTAAATTAATAATGAAAAAAGTTATACAAGGTTTTATACTATTTCAAATAACTGATATAATATTTTATTTTAAATAATTTATCTTATGAATTTTTAATCAAATCATAAGTTTTATTAAGACATTTTATACTTTCATATATTTTCTTTACTGGACTTAATTCATTTACAGAATAATAGTAAATCATATCTTGTGTCAAATCCTCTAAAAGATTGATAGAAAATAATGCATATCTAATTTCATCTAGCGGACTTGAGCTTAATGATGATCTGTATGATCCATCTTTTTGATAGAACTTTTCTATCATTATTTTTAATTCAGTTATTTTATTCACCAACTGACTAATTTCATTTGGTTCTAGCTCGATCTTAGAATAAAGAAAATCAATACAATAAACAATCTTAGATATATCTTCTAAAGTATTTTTCTTGTTTATAAAACTTAAAAGATAAATAAGCCAGAGATTTGCATTTTGTGGAACCTTATTTAAATTATCCAAAATAAAACAGATCTTAAAAAAACTATCCAAGTCTTTGGGAATAATCTTTACAATTCTATTTTCATCAATTATTCCTTGAAGGAGATAGGAGAGTTTATCTTTATTTATATCAATCAAAGCATGTTGAAAATTAAGTATGAAATTTTTTATCTCTATTATTTGACAGATACTGATTAAGGTATTATCTGATTTTAGTAATTTCTCAAATTTTTCTTTAGGAACTCTAAAAGCATAACTACGCCATGCCTCTACCATTCCATATGCGCCATTCTTTAGAACCCATTCAGTCTCAAAGATTGCATATTTAAGAAGAGGTTTATGAATATAGACAAAGAATTTATTTTCGATTGGTTCTCGCTTATTACCTTTCTTTTTTGCAACCTTAGATACCTTAAAATCATAATAGTCTAAATTTACTTTTTCAGCATATTGAAATTCAAACTCTATTTTTTGACCATTTATTTCAGCAATAAAATCAGGTTCTCTTGTAACTCCACCTTTTCGTAAGAACCATAAAAATTTATCTCCACCCGATTTGTAAACCTTAACCTGTTTACCAGGGTATAGTTCTTTTACTTTATCTTCGAGCCATTTCAATATCTCTAATTCAGCAATTGCTTTCTTTTTCATGTCTTTTCGATATTCTAAATATGTTCGAGACTTTATATCGCTTGACTGAGCATAAATTGTCTTACCATCCAACTTCATAATAACCTAAATTACCATAATTTTATTTGATAGTTCTTCAAACATTTTAATGCCTCCAAAGCAATTTCTGGATTTATTTCATAACCGATACCATTTCGTTTTAAATCTGCAGCAGCCAAAAGAGTTGTCCCAGCACCGACAAAGGGGTCAAGAACGATCTCACCGACATAACTAAACGCCTTGATTAATCTATAAGGAAGTTCATAAGGAAAAGGAGCAACATGATTTCTCCTATCACCGCTACCCTGTGGTTTCATAACCCAAACATCACTTTTTTTTATAGATAGCCAAAATTCTTTATCCAATTTTGACTGTTCCTTTTGCTCTTTCGTTAAATGCCCATATTTATTAAATCCTTTCTTTTCAGGTTTATCAAATTCTAAAATAAATTCATGCATATTGTTTATTAAAATCCCACCAGGGTAAGGATATGTTCCAAAATGTGCTCTTACAGCATTTGTCTTATGCCAAATAATATCTCGTTTAAAGATAAATCCTATGCTCTCACACACATCAATCGTTCTTCCTACTAAATTCAAAGTTCTAAAACTTCCATTCTCCAATCTTATTGGAAGATTCATAATATTTATAAATGCCTTTCTTCCTGGTTGTAAAACCCTATAAACTTCTTTCCAAACATTTTTTATTTTCTCAAACCATTCATCAATATCATGAATGTTACCAAGGTCTCCTTCTATCGATTCCCTTGAATACATCTTCGTATCAAAATATGGAGGAGAAGTAATCATCAAGTGAACACTATTATCTGGTAAATCATCCAATTTCATAGAATTCTTTACAAATATCTTTTGTATCGTATCATTTATGTTAACAATATTAACCCTTTCAATAAAGTTTTCTCCTTTAGGTGACTTATGTTCAAATCTCGATTCATATTCTCTTAAATCATTTAGATTAAATCTCATTTGTCCACTTGTAGATCTCTTAGCTTTTATAATTTCTTCTTTAACAAGAATATGAAGCATTTTAACAGAAATTCCTAAGTATTTAGCAGCTTCAATAGACGAAAGATAAGCTCGATTCTTGTAATCCTTTCGTTCCATTTTAACAATTCATTTAATTAAAATTGTCAATAAATATCAAAAATTTATCTAATCAAAATCATTTTCTTTGTTTCAGAATATTTATCAGTCTTCAACTGATAAAAGTAAACACCACTGCTTAAGTCATAAGCGTTTAAGAAATATTTGTATAATCCTTTGTTCTGATATTCTCCATTAACGAGGGTCTTTACTTCTCTGCCCATCAAGTCATAAATTTTTAAAGTTACTGTTGCACTTTCTGGCAAATTATATTCTATCACAGTCGATGGATTAAACGGATTTGGATAGTTTTGTTTCAATAAAAATTTATCTGGTAAAATTTCAGTTTCAACATTTGTTTGATAGCCAATGAAGTCATCACTTTTTCGTGGAACAATTTTGTAGTTACTAAAGGAGAAGAAAAGAATTCCTTTTATTGTTGTAAACTTATCTCCAACCTTTAATCCAATTGTTTTGTGTGGAGGTAAAGTTGCTGTCCAGTTATTATGATATGGATGTGGTCCTTCCTGAGTTTCCAATCTGAGGTCACCAGTTCCATCGTTAATTAAAATTTCACCAAAATTACTGTTGCCTCCACCACCAGGGCCTGGATTTCCATCAGCATTTTCATTAGTTACCATTACACCATCAAATCTAATTAAAACACCTTCCCATTTTTCTGCGCTGAGAGTTCCTTTAGTTTTACCACCAATCTCACCCGTTGTAAGTAATTGCGCTTCAGGTTCTGGATTGTTGGTAGAGTTAACAACCAGTTGAGTAACTGAATCAATTGCAGTGTGAGAATTAATTTCTCTGATCAAACCAGAAATAGTTACATCCTGACCTTTTCTTAATTCATCGCCTGCTAGACCAGCAACCCAGATTCCGCTCCAGGGGCCAGTTCCATTTTGGATATAAGCCCTTCTTGAAACTGCTCCACCATCACCACGCAGGTCTGATGTATCGGCAGTAACAATTCCACGAATTGTCACTCGATAATTCAAATATCCACCTAATCCATTTCCAAATGGTGCATACTGAACATCCTGAATTGTAAGTGGACGATTGAGAACAAGATAAAAATATCTTGAACGAGAAGTATCAACTGGATTAATTGTAGAATTTCCAGCATTATCAATTGCCCAGATGAAATAATCAACAAGAGCTGAATCCTGAACTCCAGGAATTGTTCCACTCCAGGTTGATCCGCTGACTAAATTCATATCGATTTCATTTAAAGCTCCACCATTTACACGATATTTAATTTTAGCCTGGGCAACGGTTCCATCTAAATCAGTAATTGAAGCTGTAACTGTAACTGGTTGATTTGGTCCAACTGTACTTAAATCCCTTCTTACACTTGATATTGCTGGGGGAACAATTTGTCCGACTTTGTAATCATTTGGCAACATTGGTCTGAGCACATATCCTTGTGAACCTGTTCCAATTACACCTCGAATGTATTCCAAAACAGTTCCGTTAACTGGTGGATCCCATGTTCGTAATTGGTGAGCTCTTCTTGTAAAATAACCTGATTGATCGTGAATAAATATTTTGTTTCCCTGTGCATCGTTAATTGCAAAAGTTCCATTAGCAGTGTTTGCATCTGATGTTGTTACATTTCTAAACTCTACATACATTCCTTCGTATTTTTCGCCTGTCACAAGTTTTGGAGCCGTACCAGAAGCAAATTCAGAAATTTCAACCAGAACTGGATTTGGTCGAAAATCTTTTACACCTAAAACATTCACAGGAGTTGTAGTCAAAACAGCTAATTGTGTTTGTCTATTTGGAGAACCAAATTCTTCCAATCTTCCTGTTATTTCAACAACCATGCAAGTATCCAGTAAATCAAAATAAGTTGATTGACCAGCAGCACTTGTATCGTGTTGAATTACATTAATCCCAGCCCATTCTGTTAAACTATAATTAGTATCAGCAATGTATGTTTGCCATCTTGCACCTGCCCACATGATTGGTCTTCGTGTTGTATTTGGATTATCAAGAGGTGGAATCATTACAACACCAATAATCCTAACAGTATCCCCTAATCTGGGGGAATAATCCTTTCCAGCGGCAAGTGAATCTTGTGGTTGAAATTGAGCATCTCTTATCGAAATAAGTGGATATTGTGATTGAGCAAAAAGATTAATTGTAAATAACATTAAAAAGAATAAAACACCTCTTTTCATTTTTTAACTCCTTATTTTATGATTAAAAATTTCCCGGTTTTAATTTTTCCTGTTTTCTTATCCTTAACAGTAAACAGATACAATCCAGATGCAATTGCCTGATCATATTTTGTTACTAAATCCCAGGCATGTTCTCCGCCAGAAAGTATTTGTTTTCCTTCCTTGGAATAAGTTTCAAACCATCGAATATCGCTTCCATTGTAATTTCTATCGTGATTAAGTACAGCCACAATATCTCCAGCTAAAGTATAAATTGTAATCTCACATTCTTCAGGTAGATTATAAAAGTAAATTTTTCTCTGTCTTTCCTGAGGACCATCCCAGATAGCACCGGCATAATATGGATTTGGATAAACGCCTATTTCTGCTTCGTCAATTGATTTTGGAGGAGTTCCTGGAAAAACTCTCAACGCATTACTAGATATGCTGCTTTCAAGACTCTCAATATTGTTTTCAACATCTCCTTTATCAAATGCTGTAACAGAGAAGATATACTGCCAGCCATTTAATAAATTATCAAATTCAAACTTATACCAGTAGGCGACTGTATCACCTTCAAAGAATTTTGGATTATCAAGTTTAATAAAATTAAAACCTGTATTATAACCATAATCATTCCCGGCACTATCAAACTCTGCTACTTTAATTAAAATTTGATTCAAATCCTGAGCTTGAGTTAAATCAACTCCAGCTTGACTTTTATAAATTCTATAACCTTCAAAATCCTTTTTACCAGATAATGGATCAATTGAATACTCTGCCGACTTATCCCAGTAGAGAATTACTTTTTTATTTTCTGGTATTGCTTTCACTCGCGGTGAAACTGGTGGTTCGGGGAATCTATATTTTGTATCATAAACAAGCTGAGCCCAACGAGCATTTGAGTATAAAATTTTTCGCTGAATTTCTGTATCAAATTTTGCAGGTTCGGTTCCATATTTCTTTGCACATATTATCGCAAAAGTTACATTAATCGAATCGCCTGGCTCTATTCTTCTAAATGGACCTGTTGATATCAAAAATGAACGATTACTTGGAGTCAATCTTAGCGGATCAATTCTATCTCTTCTTAAAGACTCAGATAATTTCTGGTAGCGTTGAATGTCATCTTGGGGTGAAAAATAAACAGGATCGGTTGTGTTTCTAAATTGCCAAGATTGAAAATAGGCAGTATCAACAGATGGAACTGAGCCTAAATATTTAACAGCATAATAACTATCAGTAAAACCGGGATCTCCATCATAATCAAATTCATAACCTAATCTCAGCGAATCGATGTAACCATTGCCGCCTCTTACATAAAATGGAGAACCAACTCTAGGTGAAGTGATATTTGTGTTTCTAACAACTGCATCATTCCATAGACCAACATAAACACTATCAATTGGTTTATTGGAAACATTTTTAATCCAATAATTCATTATTACAAAAAAATCTGCAAAAGGAAAATTCCAGGCATAACTTTCTTGACGAACCGCAATACCAAGGGGAATGTGGTCTGGAATAACTTCACCGCTCAATAATCTTGTCGAGGTATCTGAATATTCGGCGATAAAATCCTGGTGACTGATAGCCTGCGGACTAAAAAATTTACTTGTAATAAGAGATGACCTTTCAATGATTATGGATTCTTGTGTATTTGTAAATTCAAATCCACCACCACGAGCCCCGACTGAAGATGCATCGACTGAACCTGTTGTCACACGAATCTGACCGTCAACTATACCTCCTACCCATAAGCTTCCATCAAACAAATGTTCAATACCACTACCCTTAGGATACTCACAGCTCGGTTGCCTTGGCCAGAGTGTAAAACCATGGCCATACATTCCAAAATTTGTAATGGTTAATCCAATGTTACCAACATTTGTGTATTTTGAGTTATCGTCCTTAAATACCTTTGAAAGTTTTTGATATTCCTGTGCCTGCAGAAAGGTAAGTTGAATTACCAATAGAAAAATTATTTTACCATAAATTTTTTTCATATTTAAAACTCAAATTTGTTAATCAATATAAGTAAGGCAGAAAGCTTTTTCAATTTTATGCTAAAAATTTAAAAGTAAATTTTTTGAATACTTATTCGCCCATCACTTTGATAATCACCCGTTTTCTTCTCTGACCATCAAATTCAGCATAATAAATTTGCTGCCACGGACCAAGATCCAGATGCCCAGCAGTTATTGGTACAATAACTTCATGATGAATTAACAAACTTTTCAGGTGGGCATCACCATTATCCTCACCAGTTCGATGATGACGATAATTTGGATTGTAAGGAGCAAGTTTTTCGAGCCATTCATCAATATCCTGGATCAATCCACTTTCTGCATCATTCACATAAACTCCAGCAGTGATGTGCATTGCACTAACCAGAACCATTCCTTCTTTAACTCCACTCTTGGCAACAGCTTCTTCTACCTGTCTTGTGATGTTAATATATTCTCTTCGATTTTTTGTATTGAACCAGAGATATTCAGTATGGAATTTCATTTTATCTCCTCATTATTTTGTTTCTTTTCCGAATTGCATCAGATAAGCTTTTATGAATTCATTAATTTCACCATCCATTACACCTTGAGTATCAGATGTTTCGTAGTTTGTGCGATGGTCTTTTACAAGATTGTACGGATGAAAAACATAAGAACGAATTTGACTTCCCCATTCGATTTTCATTTTAGATTTTTCAAGTTCATTTTTTTGTTGATTTAATTTTTCAAGTTCAAGTTGATATAATTTAGCTTTAAGTAATTTCATTGCATTGTTTCGGTTCTGCAACTGAGATCTTTCACTCTGGCATGCTGCAACAATTCCAGTAGGAATATGAGTAATTCTAACAGCGGTTTCAACTTTGTTTACATTTTGTCCACCTTTACCGCCGGAGCGATAAGTATCGATCTTCAAATCAGCTGGATTAATTTCGATTTCTATTTCATCATCAATTTCTGGCATTACAAAGACTGCAGCAAACGAAGTATGTCTTCTCTTATTTGCATCAAATGGGGAAATTCTAACAAGTCGATGGACACCACTTTCTGATTTTAAATAGCCATAAGCATAAGGACCAATGAATTCAACCGTTGCACTTTTAATCCCGGCACCATCACCTTCCAGAATATCCATTACATTAGTTTGATAACCATTCTTTTCACCCCATCGAAGATACATTCTTAGAAGCATCTCAGCCCAATCTTGAGCTTCTGTTCCACCAGCACCAGCATGTATTGTTAGAATTGCGTTTTTAGCGTCATCCTTTCCGCTTAACATATTTTGAAATTCAAGCTCTTCGATTTCTTTTTGATATAGTTGAAGTTCTTTTTCAATTTCTGGAAGGAAGGATATATCCTCTTCGGTTTCAGCCAGTTCAATGATATCATTCAAATCTTTGCCAAGTTTTGATACCTTTTCAAAACGCTCAATCAATTCTCGATGATTTTTTATTTCCTGGAGAGTTTTTTGAGCTGTTTGCTGATCGTCCCAGAAGGAAGGGGCCTGAGTTCTTTCTTCTAATTCTTTGATTCGTTCTTTTTTCTTTTCAATGTCAAAGATAACCTCGTAAATCTTCGAGTCGTTCGTTTAATTCTTCCAGTAGTCTCTTTTTCTCTTCGTACATATTTCTCCTTAATTTTAGTTACAAATTTACGAATAAATAAAGAATGATGAGTTATAAGATTTGATTTTGTCTTATGATCAGTGTTCTGAATAATATTAGAGAGCATTCGGTGAAAGAAGCTATTATCTTTTATTCTAATAGGGAAATTCATAGAAAGTTTGAGAAACAATTTAAAAATACTCATACAAAGTAAATCAGATATTAATAAAATAGTCTGTAAAACCTTTGACTAAAAAACAATTTTTACATCAAACAGCAAAAAACAGAATACTCAAAGAAATAATTCTACTTACCCACATAAGTATTGTAAGACAATAATTAATTTATTAAAACAAATTTTCCAGAATGTTTAGAGAGCTGGGAAAGATTAAATCATTTGCTTGCTTGAAAACAAAAAGACATTAAAAATCTTTTGCTTTATTTTAATACCAGAAGTGATTTGCCTGTTTGTGCGTCTTTAATAAAGAATTTAATAACTATGGAATTTCAGAAGCTCAATTGAAAAAATTGGAAATTTCTCAAAAAAAAATAATTAAAGTTTATAAACGAATTTCTTTGTTGGTTTTTGCCGATTTATAAATTCCTTCAATCAATTTCATTCTCAAAGAAGCTTCTTGAATGGTGGATACCCAATTTCCTAATCCATTGACTGCCGCAAAGAAATGTTTCAATTCATTTTCATATGATTTTATATAAAGATTTGCTGATGAAGTTTTCTGTGAATTTGTTAATTCCATCTGAGATGTACCAATCTGCTTAAATATTCTGAGTGGATTTAACAATCCAACACCATCAACACCGAATAAATTAAAATAAAAGAACTCGTTGTCGCTACTTAAAATCCAGCTTACCTCAAAATTAACTATTTGATCATTTTTAGTTTTGATCATTGCAACTGCAGAATCTTCTACATTTCGAGTGGTATGATAGAAATTATATGCTGTAACTGAGTAGACTTCAGGATAATTTAACATCCACATTGCAAGGTCTAAAATATTTATCGCAAGGTCCATAATTACACCACCACCTGCATATGTTTTATTAACAAACCAAGACTGTGATGAACTTCTTGGTCTAAACCAACCAGTTCTCACAAGATAAGGTTTACCAAATTCATTTGCTTCCACCAAACTTTTCAAGAGCATTGCATCGGGTCGAAATCTTGTATTGAAACCAACCATCAAATTTGCATCGTTCTTTTCTAAAGTCTTTCTTAGTTCTTCTGTTTCTTTATAGGTTCGAGCAACAGGCTTTTCAACGAATAAGTTTTTACAATAACGGCTAGCAAATTCAGCAATTTCTTTGTGTGTATTTGTTGGAGTTAAAATCATGACAGCATCAAATTCATTCTCTTCAAAAAATTTTTTTATATCACTATAAGTTTTTTCGATATCGTATTTTTCTTTGATAATATTGAGCTTTCTTTTATCAATATCACAAATGGCTTTGATCACTACATTTTGCATTTTTTTAAGAATTGGTAGATGAATAATTTGAGCAACTGCTCCACAACCAATTATCCCGAGATGAAGTTCTTTCTTCATAATAAATAAACCTAACTATTCTCTGAAAAATGTTTATGAAGTGAATGTAATTCTGCTCTAACTTTATCAGCAATTCCTTTTGGATCAATTCCTAACATTGCGTGAAGTTCCTGTTGTGTTCCATGTTCAACAAATTGATCTGGTAATCCAACCAATTCAATATCATTTTTAGCATCAACTTTTGCAGCAAATTCTAAAACAGCTGAACCAAGTCCACCAATTATCGTATTTTCTTCAAGAACAAAAATTTTGTCAAATCTTTTGAAGATATCTAATAACAATTCTTCATCAAGTGGTTTTACGAATCTCATGTTTACAACTTCGCAGGAAATTTCTTCTTTTCCCAGATTTTCAGCAGCTATACTGGCATAGTTCACCATACTTCCTATTGCAAGCAAAGCTACATCAGTACCTTTTCTTAAGATTTCACCTTTGCCAATTGGAATTTTCTCAAATTCTTTTTTGATGGGCACCCCAAGAGCATTTCCTCTTGGATATCTTAAAGCAATTGGACCTTTTCGATATTCAATAGCAGTATATAACATATTTCTTAATTCTGCTTCGTCTTTCGGAGCCATCAATACCATTCCTGGAACTAATCTCAAATATGTCAAATCAAAAGAACCGTGATGAGTTGGTCCATCAGCTCCAACAAGCCCGGCACGATCAAGGACAAAAACTACAGGCAATTTCTGAATAGCCACATCGTGAATTATTTGATCAAAAGCTCTTTGCAAAAATGTAGAGTAAATAGCCACAACTGGAATAATTCCTTCAGTTGCCAGTCCTGCCGCAAAAGTAACTGCATGCTGTTCAGCGATACCAACATCAAAGAATCGTTCTGGAATTTCTCTCTGAAGATGATCAAGTCCAGTTCCGTCTGGCATAGCGGCTGTAATTCCAACAACTCTATTATTCATTCGAGCAATTTCAACCAGTGCTTCGCCAAAAATCTTAGTATAACTTGGCACATCAGATTTTTTAAGAGCTTTACCCGTTACTTTATCAAATGGAGTTACACCATGAAGTTTCTGATGATCCTCTTCGGCTGGTTTATAACCTTTACCTTTTTGAGTAGTAACATGAACTAAAATTGGTCCGTTGAGAGCTTTAACATGTTGAAAGATTTTAACTAACTGTTGAACATTATGTCCATTAAAAGGACCAAAATATCTAAAACCAAGTGCTTCAAATAAAGCACCTGGGGTAATGATTGCTTTAATTCCTCCTTCAACTCTACCAATAACTTTTCTAATACGGTCACCAATATCATCAAACTTATGAGTTAACTCCCATACTTGTGCTTTGAATTTATTGAATTGAGGAGATGAAGTTATCTCTGTAAAATATTTTGAAAATTGCCATACATTTGGTGCAATTGACATATTGTTATCATTCAAAACTACAATCAAATCTCTTTTTTGTAATCCGGCATTATTCATTGCTTCGTAAACCATACCGCCGGTCATTGCACCATCACCGACAATTGCAACTACTTTGAATTTTTCATTCAATAGGTCACGGGCAGTAGCAATACCGAGTGCGGCAGAAATAGCTGTGCTTGCATGTCCTGCACCAAAGACATCATATTCACTTTCTGTTCTTTTTAAGAAGCCACTAATTCCACCAAATTGTCGAATTGTTTTAAGTGCTTCTCTTCGTCCAGTAATAATTTTATGCGGATATGCTTGATGACCTGTATCCCAAATCAGCTTGTCAACTGGAGTATTAAAGACATAGTGCAGAGCAACGGTTAATTCAACTGCACCAAGCCCGGCACCAAGATGTCCACCTGTCTGGGAAACAACATCAATCATGTAATCCCGTATCTCTTCACAAACAATTTTTAGTTCTGTAACAGGAATTTCTTTCAAGTCAGCTGGTGAATCAATTCTTGTGAGATATTTATATTCTTTCATTCTTCCTCTTCACTATTGTTTTCTAATTTTGTTTTCTTTATCATTCCATTAAGTTCACGCTTGAGTTGATTTACTTTCAACTCAGCTTGATTTAATGTTTCGATCAATCTCTTCGAGAGAATTACTCCTTCTTCAAAAAGTTTTAGTGATTCCTCAAGTGTAATATCACCTGATTCAAGTTTGAGTGCAATTTCTTCAAGCCTTTCAAAATCTTTTTCAAAAGTTGATTTTGATTTAGCCATTAATTTTGATCCTCCCATCGTAAAATTCAATTTCAGTCGAAACCTCTTTTGAAAAAAAGCTCTTTCGAGTAATTATTTTATCATTTTGTCGAACTATTGCGTATCCTTTCGAGAGAGTTAGCTTAGGATCTGACATATATATTGTATTGTTTAGTTTATTTAAAATCTGCTTCTTATCGTTTAAGAAATTTTGAATTGATTGATTAAATCTAAAAAATGCAAAATCAAATTTCTGGTGATTATTCTTTAATAACGATTCAGGTAAAACAAATGAGTAACTCCGTAGAATATGATTTAAATTTTCTTTTTTCCTGCTCAAAAATTCTTGTATTAACTTATAAAGTGACTGGTCATATTCATTTAATAACTCAATTAATTGTTCAAGTCTCGGGGTAACTAATTCAGCTGCAGCAGTTGGAGTTGCAGCTCTTAAATCGGCAACAAAGTCTGCGATGGTAAAATCAATTTCATGACCAATGCCAGTAACAACCGGAATTTTTGATCTAAATATTGCCCGGGCTGTTACTTCTTCGTTAAAAGCCCATAAATCTTCAAGTGAACCACCACCACGACATAAAATTATCACATCAACTTCACCATATTCATTCATTAAATCTATTGCATTAGAAATTTCTTGAGCTGCACCTTCACCCTGAACCGATGTGTGTGCTAAAACAATTTCCACAACTGGAAATCTTCTTTTGATTACAGCAAGAACATCTCTAAGTGCTGCACCATCCTTAGAGGTCACAATCCCGATTTTTTCAGGTATTTTTGGAATTGGTTTCTTAAATCTATCATCAAATAAACCTTCAGCAGCTAATTTCCTTTTTAGAGCTTCAAACGCAATTTGTAATTCACCAACACCGAGAGGTTTCATTGACGAGACTTCGATTTGGTAATTTCCCCTCGGTTCATAAACATTAATTCTACCAGTAACAATTACTTTCATTCCATCCTGGGGAGTAAAGAAAACATAAGCATTTAATCCACGCCACATTACACAACTGATTTGAGAACTTTCATCCTTAAGTGTAAAATACCAGTGACCGGATTGATAAGCTTTAAAATTCGAAATCTCACCGACAACTGTAACATAATCGAAAGTTGTCTCGAGTAAAATTTTTATTTCTCTATTTATTTCCGAAACTGAATATATTTTAGTTTGATCAACCATCTAATAATTGCTTTTTGTAAAATCAAATTACGAAAATTGATTTTGTTTGAAAAACAACAGGTAACTCAATGAATAATTAAAATCTGACACTCACACCAATGGTTGGGAAAATCGGAAGCTGATATGTTTCTCGACGTTTCAAGTTCAAATTTTCATCTATGAAATAATCATAGCCAACTACATTCTTTCGGTTATAAACATTGATTACATCCAGATAAAACAACCAATTCAATCTCCAGAAATTTGTGTAATAGGATAATCTCAAGTCCAATCGATGATAATCCGGTCTTCTTGCATTGTAAAAGTTTGGATCAATACCATAGTCAATATTGAACAAAACCTCTTTTGGTGCATTGGGATCAAGATTAAACTTCGTTGCAATTTCTGGTGTCTCGGGTGTTCCATCCCCATCATTGTCTTTTAATAATATTCTTGGTTTAATTCCAACAGGTTCAGTGTAAGGTAACCCACTTGAGTAGTTCCATCTCAAGCCGAGTTCAATACTTTTAGAAGGCTTATAATTCAAAACGATGTTCAAATTATGTCTTCTTTCAAATCTAAATGGAATTGTCTTGCCCATTTCTTCTCTTGTTGAATATGATAATGAATATGAAATCCATCCATCAAATCTATCTTCAATTCCTTTATTAATTTTTGCTAAAAATATTTCCCAACCATAAGACCTGCCATTTGAATTATTAACTGGAATTGCTGTAGCTGAGTCAGATTGAATTGCAACTGGTTGAGTCCAGGAGGAAAAATATCTTGGGTCTGCATCGGGTAATTTTTGAGCAATAAATTGTGTGCCTTTCACTTTAAGTGGAACAATTAAATTTCTAAAATCTTTTAGATATATCTCAGATTTGAATTGCCACTCTGGAGTCAGGTACCTTTCAAAACTCAATATGTAATGAGTAGCTTTTTCGGCTTCAAGTTCATCAGTGTATTTTCTGGAAAAGTCAAAAAGAACATTTTGATCTCTTAATTTTTCATACCCAGGTGATTGATAAAAAACACCATAAAATGTTCTGATTGTAGTTATGTCGTCAAGTGGTAATGATAATCCAACTCGAGGCGAAATATAATACTTTCTTAAAATGTCATAATAATCAAATCTCAATCCGGGAGAAATAAAAACTTTGTCAGACGAAAAAACGGGTAAATTCGATTGAATGTAAGTTCTAAATCTCCAGTAATTCAAATTCGATTTAAATTTTTCAAAGATGCTTCTAAAGTTAGCAAAAGAATTGATAATAGCTTTTAATTGAGGATCAAGTTTAAGATCAAATTTAATTTCGGTTGTCATCACATCAAGACCAGCTCCAAATTCAAAATTACTTTTACCAGAATATAAAAGTAGCCGATCTTCTATTGAATATTTTCTGAAATCAAACAAAGAATTAAAAGCAAAGTTCAGCAAATACGGTCGTAAACTATCACTTATATTTCCACTAAAATCTTCTCGATTTAGAGTTGGATCTAAAAATTTTGAATCAAAATTAGTTTCACCATTATTGTTATAATATGATAAAATCAACTTATTGCTCAAATTTTTTGTAGTAAATTGATATGATACTGCGTAAATATTATTAAAAGACCAATCCAATATTCCAATACTATCAGGAGATACTCTTTTACCATTTGTAATCAATGATACGCCATCTCTTGAGTGTACAGCGGTAAACGAAATTTTATGCCCCGTAAAAGGAAATACTGATGTTTTGAATTGAAAATCATAAAAATTCGGGAAAGAAAAATCGCCTTTGATTAATCCGGTTCTTTTCACAAATGGCTCAAGAAGTAAGTCATAGTATGTTCGCCTCGAATTAAAAATCCAGCTTCCATTAATACCAAATGGATTTTTTCCTTCAAGAACAACATTTGCATTGGTTAAATTCACATTCACATTACCGGAAAAGAATTTATTTTTTATTCCATCACGATTGGTTACTTCAAGAACAGCAGAGAGTCTATCACCATATCGGGCAGGGAAGCCACCTGTTATTAAATTTATATCTTCAACTGTTTCTGGATTGAACATACTTATCGCACCATACAAACGATAAGGATTGAAAACTTCCACATCATCAAAGATTATTAGATTTTGATCCGGACCACTTCCTCTTATTATTAATTGTGATGAAAAATCGTTTATCGAAGAGACACCGGGCAAAGCTTGAAGAGTTCTCAATACATCCTCACCTGCTCCAGGCAACATCTTTGCAGATCTTGGTTCAATGTTTATTAAACTCGTTCGTGTATCCTCCTGCGATTGAATTTTTGACGCACTAACAATTACTGATTGAATTTCAACAGCAATCTGTTTTAATACAATTTTTAGCTCAACCTCCCTTGATTGAAGTAGATTTATTTCAATTACTTTGGTTTCGTATCCTATAGCACTTACCTGTAACCTATATTTTGCTGGTGGAATGTCTTTTAATACAAATTGACCATTGAGGTCAGAGCTAATTCCATATTTTGTTCCAAGTAAAATTAAATTAACATTAGGTATTGGTAACCCATCTTCACCAACTATTTTGCCTTTAATTTCTCCTGTGAATGCGTTAGTACTAAAAATTAATAGCGCTGCTATTACTAATATCTGCTTCATATTTACTCCAATTTTTTATATAACAATCAAAACCTTAAAAAAATTTGAAATTGAAATTTGACATATTAACCTCCAAAGTTTAACTTTGCTCCAACAAAAAAACAAATTAAACCTTTAATTCTATCCAGCGAGATAGAAAAGGAAATTAAATGAAGAAGAAAAGAGTTTATCAAAAACAAAAATAAGGGACCCGATTGGCTGAAGAAGTCAATCGGGATTTTTTTTATATGAAAGTAAAAGCAAAAATCTTAGACGAAGTTGCAATTCAAAGAACCATTACACGACTTGCCCACGAAATTCTGGAGCGAAACAAAGGCGCTGATAATATCGCCTTAGTAGGTATCCAGACTCGTGGAGAATTTTTAGCAAATCGAATCAAGAATAAGTTGCTCGAAATTGAAGGAGTTGATGTTCCCACTGGAGTTTTGAACATAACTCTTTATCGAGACGATGTCCGTGTTAAATTAAAACAACCTGAAGTTAAAGCAACAAATATCTTATTCGATATAAATGACAAAGACATCATTTTAATTGATGATGTTCTTTACACTGGAAGAACTGTTAGAGCAGCAATGGATGCCTTGACAGACCTTGGTCGTTATTCTTCAATTCAATTGCTTGTTCTTGTTGACCGTGGGCATCGAGAACTTCCAATTAAAGCAGATTTTGTTGGGAAAAATGTTCCGACTTCAATTGATGAAGAAATAAAAGTTAAACTTCAAGAAGTCGATGGTGAAGATGCTGTTTACTTAATTCAAGTCGAAAAATAAACAGGAGTTTTTAATGTTAAGCTCAAGACATTTACTTGGTCTTTACGGAGTTCCCAAAAAAGATATCGAATTAATTCTGGACACAGCTAGAACCTTTCGAGAAATAATTGAAAGACCAATTAAAAAAGTGCCTACTCTTCAAGGTAAGACAGTTGTAAATCTTTTCTTTGAAAGTTCAACACGAACAAGAATCTCATTCGAACTTGCAGAAAAAAGATTGTCAGCTGATGTTTTGAATTTTTCAGCTTCCACAAGTTCGCTCACCAAAGGTGAAACTCTAAAAGATACAGTTCGAAATATTGAAGCGATGAAGATTGATATGGTTGTGATAAGACATTCAGCTGCAGGTTCTCCTCATTACCTAACTCAACTTATAGACGCAAATGTAATTAACGCAGGTGATGGTAGCCACGAACATCCAACTCAAGCATTACTGGATATGTACACAATCAGAGAAAAAATGGGAAAGATAGAAGGATTAAATGTTTGCATAGTTGGCGATATTTCTCACAGCAGAGTTGCAATGTCCAATATTTTTGGTCTTCTCACAATGGGTGCAAATGTTGCGGTTTGTGGACCTAAAACTATGATTCCAAGAGACCTGGAAAAATTAGGCGTTACTGTTTTCACCAAAATTGATGATGCGATTAAATTCGCTGATGTTTTGAATATTTTACGAATTCAACTTGAAAGAGGAGCTGCTTCAAATTTCCCATCATTGAGAGAATATCATAGACTTTATGGAATTACTAAAGAAAGATTGATGAAACACAAAAAAGATATTCTGATTATGCATCCTGGTCCAATCAATCGTGGAGTTGAATTATCATCCGATGTTGCAGATGGTTCAAACTCAGTAATTCTTGAACAGGTTACAAATGGAGTTGCTGTTAGAATGGCAGTTCTTTATTTAATCGGTACAAGAACTGAAGAAAACTAAATCAAAGGAATTAAAATGAAAATTCTAATTAAAAATGCTTATCTAGTTGATCCACAGAATAATCTAAATACTCAAAGTGATTTGCTAATTGAAGATGGAAAAATTTCAAAGATTGATACTTCAATAAGAGATAGAGCTGATGAAGTTTTTGATTTCAAAAATTTTGTAATCGTTCCTGGATTTGCTGATGTTCATGTTCACCTCCGAGAACCCGGAAGAGAAGATGAAGAAACTGTTCAAACCGGAATTGCAGCTGGAATGAATGGTGGTTTCACTGCTTTATGTTGCATGCCAAACACAGAACCTGCGATTGATTGTGCCGAGGTCGTAACTTTTGTAAAAGATCGAGCTGCTAATTCCCTTGTTGATGTTTATCCAATCGGTGCAGTTACAAAAAAAAGAGAAGGTAAAGAACTGGCTCTATTAGGTGAAATGTATGAAGCTGGAGTCGTTGGTTTTTCTGATGATGGTGACCCGGTATCCACATCAAAAATTATGAAATACGCGCTCGAATATTCTTCAATGTTTGATTTACCAATCATCGAGCATTGTGAAGATAAGTCATTAACTGAAAACGGTGTAATGAATGAAAGTGTTAATTCAACAAAATTTGGTCTTTCTCCACATCCTTCATTAGCTGAAGTTATAATTGCTTTAAGGGACATTGCAATCTTGAGATACACTGGAGGAAAACTTCATTTAGCTCACATCAGTGCTAAAGAGACGGTAGAAGTTCTACGACAAGCAAAAAAGGAAGGAATGAATATCACCGGTGAAGTTACACCTCATCACTTTTCATTAACGGATGATGCGGTTGCTGGTTACGATACAAATACAAAAGTAAATCCCCCGCTTAGAACTCAAGAAGATGTGGATTCATTAATTTCTGCGTTGAAAGAAGGGACTATTGATATAATTGCAAGTGACCACGCACCACATTCAATTGAAGAGAAAGAATGGGAATATATTTATGCTCCATTTGGAATGATTGGATTGGAAACCTCGGTAGGACTTACTTTAACAAAACTTTACCACACTAAAATTTTGTCTCTTGAAGAAATAATTTTTAAAATGTCTATTAACCCAAGAAAAATATTTAAACTAAAAGAAGCCATGATAAAACCAGGTTTAGCAGCAAATCTTACAATTCTGGATTTAGAAAAAGAATGGATTGTTGATAAATTTTCTTTTAAATCAAAAAGTATTAACACGCCATTTCATGGATGGAAATTAAAAGGTAAATCAGTTGGTGTAATCAACAACTCAAGATTTTTCTTTGATGATAAACTTATAGATTTGATTTGAAAATTTTTAAGTAAAGATTTTAAAAATGAAGAAAAACAATGTTGCATTGGTTTTAGGTAGCGGTGGGGCAAGAGGCTTATCTCACATCGGCGTAATCAAAGCACTGACAAAATTCAAAATACCGATTGATCTTGTAATAGGAACAAGTATAGGTGCTTTTGTCGGTGGTTTTTTCTGCAAAGGCTATTCGTCTGACGAAATGGCAAATATCGCTTTGACCGTTGACAAGCTCTTTACACTTAAAATGTTAATTCCGTCATTTCCAAAATTTGGAATTGTCGATCCAGAAAAGATCAAAGATTATTTGAAACAATATTTAGGCAATACAAAAATTGAAGAACTTGACCTACCCTTCTTTGCAGTTTCAACAGACTTAATTAGTGGAAGAGAAATAATTTTTAATTCAAATTCCCTTATTGATGCAATTGTCTCTTCCATTGCCGTTCCTGGTTTAATTAAACCTCATTTTTATCAAAATAGATATTTTGTTGATGGTGGACTTGTAAATCCTCTACCCGTAAGTGTTGCTTATAAATTGAAAGCTAAATACATCATTGCTGTGAATGTAACCAGAACTCCAATTAAAATTAAAAGAAACTACATCAAAAGCCCTGACCGTTTTGATCTGATAATTAAAAAATTAAAGCAAAGCGATTTCATTAATAAAATCACTGACATGTTACCTGAAAAAATTCTATCAAACTTTTTCCTGGAGAACAAACAAAAGGCTATTGAACCAGAATATCCTGGTATGATTCAGACTTTATTACAAAGTTTTTCGATAATGGAAAATCAGCTTGTGAATTTATACTTAAGATATTACCCACCAAATGTTATAATCAATCCACCGATCCAGAATTTTAACATGCTTGAATTTTATCGTTCAAAAGAATTAATTGAACTTGGCGAGAAAAGTACATATTCCCTTATCCCTCAAATCAAAAAAGACCTGAAAAAGTTACAAATCATTTAGTGAATTCAATCTTAAATTCATTCTGCAAAGATTAATCTCAAAATTTTTGGAATTTTGGATTATTTATAGCGATAACTCTTCTTTAATTAAAAGCTTCTTTCATGAAACAACTTTAAGATAAAAATTCGAAATGATTATTGATTTAAGCCTCGGCTTGAAGAAAGTATAATAAATGGAGAGGGAGGTAATATTTTTTTGGGGGGTTAAGGCTATATTGGGCAAGATTTAGGTGGGCTTCCTCCCTCTCTCTTATTCATTAAGGGCAACTCATAATTTCAAAATTTTTAAAACTCTCTTTGAAAACCTTTAAAGATTAAATTTCAAATAATTAGTAATTTTAATCTGTCGAACAAACTTTTGGAGAACAAATGTCAATTCAAACTTATATGGAATTATTTTTAAAAGCAAGTAAAACTTTAGAGAAATATCGGAACTCATTTCCTGAATACAAACCTTTCAAAAAAATTCAACTGAACAAAAAACAGGAAAAAATTTTATTAAAACTTTCTAAAAGGCTTTTTAATACTTATCCAACTTTTCATCCCAACTACATAGGACAGATGATTAAGCCACCGATTGATTTAGCTGCTTTGAGTTATTCAATTGCACTTATTTATAATTCTAATAATCACGCTCTCGATGGAGGTCCGGAAACAAGCTTTCTTGAAAAAGAAGCAATTGAACAACTAGCAGAAATGGTTGGTTACAAAAAGTTCTTAGGGCACCTTACTTCAGGTGGAACAATGGCTAATTTAGAAGGATTATGGGTATCGAAACTCTCAACTCAAAATAAAAAATTTGCAATTTGTGAGAATGCTCATTACACTCACTCACGACTCTCACAGGTAATTGACTTTAGGTACAAACTCATTCCAATGGATGAAAAAGGTAAAATGGATTTAGATTACTTGAGAGGATTATTAAAAAAAGAAAAAATCGGAACAGTAGTTGCAACCTTAGGAACTACAGGTTTTGGTGCCCTTGATGAAATTCACGAATTAGTCAATCTCAAAAAAGAATTTAATTTCAGGTTGCACATTGACGCAGCTTATGGGGGCTATTTCAAAGTATTGGCAAATAGTAACTCCAACTTAGTTGATAAAAAAATTTTTAACTCAGTAAGAAAGTCAGATAGTATTGTTATTGATCCACACAAACATGGACTACAACCTTACGGATGTGGAAGTATAATTTTCAGTGACCCATCCATCGGTAAGTTTTATAAACACGACTCACCTTACACTTATTTTACCTCAAAAGAATTACACCTTGGAGAAATAACTTTAGAGTGTTCCAGACCTGGTGCGGCAGCTGCTGCGTTTTGGGCTACACTCCAGGCATTCCCATTAAAAGGGAAAAATGGAATGTTTGAAATATTAAAACTTACAAGAATGGCTGCATTAAAATTTTATGATTTATTGAGTGGAAGTGAATTCTTTCTACCTATTTTAAAACCTGAATTAGACATTATTAATTATTTCCCTAAAGCTAAATCAACAGAAGAAATAAGCAAATTAAGTGAAACTTTATTCAATATATGGATGAGCAATAAAGATTATCCAATTTTTGTTTCAAAATATCGAATAAAAACTGATTTCATTAAGAGACTTTTTCCAGATATTAAACAAAATTCAAAAGAAGTTGTTGTTTTAAGATCAGTTCTTATGAAACCCGAACACTATTTTTATATCAAAGATATATTTAACGAGATGGAGAAAAGCTGCAAAAAATTATTTAATAAATAAAACATTTTTTGCAAAAGAATAATAAAAACTAAATGACAAATTATTACCACTTTCTAAATCCGCATTGCCGTAAACGACAATGCTTTTCAAACAAAACATCATAAATGATGCTGTAACATTTTCGGGACGGGCAAGACCATCCCCTACATTCCCCAAAAAATTTTTTTTAACCAATTGTAGGGACAGGGCTTGCCCTGTCCGTTCGTTACAGATTATCAAAAACGTTTTCGTTATTTGTGAAATTAATCGGGACGGGCAAGCCCGTCCCCTACATTCCCCAAAAAAATTTTTTTAACCAATTGTAGGGACAGGGCTTGCCCTGTCCGTTCGTTACAGATTATCAAAAACGTTTTCGTTATTTGTGAAATTAATCGGGACGGGCAAGCCCGTCCCCTACAATTTTTGAACATAATTTTTTATGTATTGAAAAGATCGCTTCACTTCGTTCGCGATGACAATTCTTGTGTAAGTCATTGCGAGAAACGGAGTTGCGAAGCAATCTCTGACATATGAAAAGTTGTGATGAATTAGAGACAGATTGTTTCGCTGGCGCTCGCAATGACAATTAAGAGAACATTCGCAATGACGATATGAGTGTATTAGTCATTGCGAGCAACGGAGTTGCGAAGCAATCCCTGACATATGAAAAGTTGTGATGAATTAGAGACAGATTGTTTCGCTGGCGCTCGCAATGACAATTAAGAGAACATTCGCAATGACGATATGAGTGTATTAGTCATTGCGAGCAACGGAGTTGCGAAGCAATCCCTGACATATGAAAAGTTGTGATGAATTAGAGACAGATTGTTTCGCTGGCGCTCGCAATGACAATTAAGAGAACATTCGCAATGACGATATGAGTGTATTAGTCATTGCGAGCAACGGAGTTGCGAAGCAATCCTTCACAGAATTTCTGATTGTTGAAAAATAATTTTTGAATGCTGATTTTATTTGTATGGGAAAGATCGCTTCACTTCGTTCGCGATGACTGTTTATGGTGCAAGTCATTACGAGAAACAAAGTTGAAGCATTCTCATTTATATCCATTAGAAAAAGGATTACTTCGCTTCGCTCGTAATGACAATTAAGAGAGCGTTTGCGATGACAAAAAATTTGATTATAAGACTTGCTCTATCAGTTCATTTTCAATTTACAAAAACATTTCCGCGCCAAGCAGTTTGTTCCATGTTTTTTAATTCTTCTAATAAAAAATTTTTCAAAATTTAATTGTTGTATAGCAATGCTCTAATTATTTTAGAAAAATCCAGTTTATATTTTGTTAAATAAATTTTTCAATTATTATTGATTTTACTTTTCAATGTTTTTAAGTTTGCTTCGCAATGAATCAGAATTCCGAAGAGAGGACGCTTGTAACGAATAAGAGAGCAGAGCATGATTACTTCATTCTTAATAGATATGAAGCTGGAATTGCTCTCAAAGGAACTGAGGTAAAATCACTCAGACAGGGAAAAGCAAATTTTCTTGATGCTTATGTTGATTTCATTAACGGAGAAGCCTATTTAGTAAATATGCATATCAGTGAATACACTCAAGGCAATCGTTTTAATCACGAAGAAAAAAGAAAAAGAAAACTTTTGCTAAAGAAAAATGAAATTCTGAAACTTCAACAAAAAGTTAAAGAGAAAGGTTATACAGTAATTCCATTAAGAGCTTATGTAAAAAATGGAAAAATAAAAATTGAAATAGCCTTAGCAAGAGGCAAAAAAATGTTTGATAAACGAGCATCTATTGCTGAAAAAGATTTAAAACGAGAATTAGAGAGGAAGTATAAGATAAATTGAAAAGCAAATTTCCACCACTCAATGAACAACTCGATTTAATACAAAGAGGCGTAGAAGAAATTATTCCAATCGAAGAGCTTGAAGCAAAAATTAAAAAATCAATTGAAACGGGAATACCCTTAAATGTAAAATTAGGCGCCGATCCTAGTCGTCCTGATTTACATCTTGGACACACAGTTGTTTTGAAAAAGCTTCGGCACTTTCAGGATTTAGGTCATCAGGCAATTTTAATCATAGGTGATTTTACGGGAATGATAGGTGATCCAACAGGACGAAGCAAGACTCGCCCGCCACTTACTCTCGAAGAAACCAGAGAATTCGGTAAAACCTATTTCGAACAAGCTTCAAAAGTCATTGATGGAGCTAAAGCAAAAATCCTTTATAATTCCGAATGGCTCGCAAAAATGACTTTTGAGGATGTGATAAAACTTGCTTCCAAATATACTGTTGCAAGAATGTTAGAGCGAGATGACTTTGAAAAAAGATACAAAAGTGGTGAGCCCATAAGCATTCACGAATTTCTTTATCCTTTAGCTCAGGCAATGGACTCAGTTGCAATTAAAGCTGATGTTGAACTCGGTGGTACTGATCAGAAGTTCAATTTACTTGTTGGAAGAGACATTCAAAGAGAATATGGTCAGGACCCACAGGTTATTTTGACAATGCCTATTTTACCAGGTACTGATGGCGTTGAAAAAATGAGTAAGTCTCTTGATAACTACATCGGAATTTCTGAACCGCCAGATGAAATTTATGGCAAAACTATGTCAATACCTGATGCTCTCATTTATACTTACTTTGAATTAGTGACTGATGTAAGCAAAGAAGAACTAAAATCAATCAAAGAACAACTTTCTGATCCTTCAATTAATCCAAGAGACTTAAAAAGAAGACTTGCTCGAACAATTGTAGAACAATACTACTCAAAAGAAGCCGCTCTTCAAGCGGAAGAAAATTTTGATAAAATTTTTGTTCGGAAAGAAATTCCAGATGATGTAACAGAAGTTTTAGTAAATAAAGAATCTGCATCAAATATAATTTCATTACTTAGAAGTATTGGTGCAGCACCATCGAATAGTGAAGCAAGAAGACTTGTTGATCAAGGTGGTGTTTCTATTAATGGTGAAAAAATTCTAAGTGCTAATTCAACCTTAGAAATTCAAAATGGATCAATCTTAAAAATAGGTAAACGCAAATTTTACAAATTAATAATCAAATAGAGGAGGAATATAAAATTGTTCGTACCAACGAAAGTATTCTTTACCAAAGGTGTAGGAAGACACAAAGAGTATCTTCAATCATTCGAGCTTGCATTGAGAAGCGCCGGAATCGAAAAATGTAATTTAGTTTCTGTTTCAAGTATTTATCCTCCAGGCTGTAAAAGAATTCCTGCTCAAGAAGGATTAAAATTGCTTCAGCCAGGCCAGATCACATTCTGCGTTATGGCAAGAAATTCAACTAATGAACCTAACAGATTAATTGCGGCGTCAATCGGTGTGGCAATTCCAGCTGACGAAACTCAATATGGTTATCTATCTGAACATCATCCTTATGGTGAAACTGATAGTAAAGCTGGTGAATACGCAGAAGATTTAGCAGCAACAATGTTAGCTACAACATTAGGGATTGATTTCGATCCTGAAGTAGCCTGGAGTGAACGAGAAAATATCTATAAAATGTCCGGAAAAATCATTCGTACTTTTAACATTACTCAATCTGCCGAAGGTGATAAGAATGGTCTCTGGACAACCGTCATTGCTGCTGCAATTTTTCTTCCTTAATGAAAATTTTTGATAGCTGGAATGCAAGCCCAACGAGTATTCCAGCTATCATTGGTTCTATTTCATTTCCAACCACATTTAATTCACGTAATATAAAAATAACTGACGCAATCAAAGTTACAATTACCGATTGATAAAAAGTCAATTTTGAAGTGAGTTTAAACTTCTCATAATATGAACCAACTACCGGAAATAGCAATCCAGGAATAAAAATAGAACCGAGTGTATACCAGAGATCAATTACCGAAGGAATTAGGACTGCAAGTACTGTTGAAATTATAATTGTTATCAATAGTCCAATTCGAACAAGCAAAACTTCATCAAACTTTTTCTTCAACAAATTTTTTAGAATATCATTCCCAAAAGTTTGTGCGCTAATAAAGGCATAACTGTTTAATGTTGAGATAATGGTTGCAAGAATAGCTGAAATGAATAACCCTTTAAAGAACTCTGGCAAAATTCTGTCAGCATAAATGATGTAAGTATAAACTGGATTTTCAAGATTTGGCAAAAAAGCACGAGCAAAAAGACCATTACTTACAGTTAAAAAATCAAAAACGAACCAGAATCCTATTGAAATTAATATTCCATAAAAAGCTACTTTTTCATTTTTAGCAGCATAACTTCTTTGATGAAATCCGGGATCTACAAATGTCCACAATCCAATGAAAAGCCAGACTAAAAAATAACTAAAGGGGAAATTTTTAAAAGGAACAAGCAATTCGGCTGGTAGATTTTCTTTAATGAAATTAAAAGAACCAAAATTTTTCAAACTGAAAATTAATAGTGCAAAAAATCCAACGAACATTAAAATAAATTGATAGACATCAGTATAAACATCTGATCGATAACCAGCAAAAAAGAGATAAATACTCGAAAGAAAAAGTCCAAGAACGATTCCAATCCAGATTGGTATTCCAAAGAACACATTAAAAATTACACCTGTCATTAAAGCATAAGGTGCGGGAGAGACAATCATCAAAATGAAAAATGAAAGTAAAACCGAAAGTTTCTTTCCATAAACCTGCTGAATTCTTTCTGGAATGGTTGTGAGATTTGTATTCCTGATTTTTTTTGAAAAGAAAAATGCAAATAATATTGCAAAGACATAATAAGGCAATCCCTGTGTTAGCCAGGAATTAATTCCATAACGATAAGTAAACTCCCCCACTCCAAGAATTCCACCATACCAGGTTGCGACTGTCACCATCACAAAAAGAGGAAGATTCAAATTTCTTCCCGCAAGCAAAAAATCTAGTTTTGAAGATTCAGATTTTCTTTTCGACCAGAAGCCAATTATTAAAAGAATAATCGCATAGATGAAAATTATTAACTTATCAAATGTGGAAAGATTAATCATACTTGAGGAAGTTTTTTGTTGAACGGATTAAAACTGCAAATCCATTCTTAACAATTAAACGAAATTCTTCTTTAGTTGAAACATTGCTTGTGCTTTCTCTCTGACCAAACATCAAATAATCGTCCTTAAGTGGATACTTCAAATTTTCCGTGGTGATTTTAACTTCAGGGTCAAAACACAAAATTGAAATCAATTCACCTTTTTCCGATTTGAATGAAGTTACACCTGTAATAAATCGTAAAGTCGAATAATTTTCAATCATAGTAATCTGAAAATCTTTCACAAATTTCAGAACATTTGAAATATTGCTCAGAGTATGATCAAATCTTTTTCCTGCAAATCCTATAACAAAAATTCGATCATATTTTAGTTTTCTACAAAGTTTTAATGCTTTTTCGAGATCGGTATCGTTTTGTCGTGAGAGTTTAATCACTTTTACATTCTTCTTTTTGTAGTATCCTAAGATTTCCCGATTAACCGAATCCAGATCACCAATGATAAATTTTGGTATCTCTCCAATTTTGTAAGCAGAGTTTGTCCCACCATCTGCACAAATTAAGTCAGCGTTATACTTTGATTTTAGTTTTTGATAAATGCTCTTCTTAATTGGAGAACCATTGCAATATACAATTGCTGATTTCATTTGAATTGATGAGAATGTTTGATTAATAAGTTAGATTTGAATTCTGGAATTTTTCGAGATTAAATAAACATAAAGGGCTGTCCTGGAACAAAAAACTTAATTTTTTGCGAAAAATTTAGACAGCCCTCGAAAAGTTAGTTATTTTCACCACTCTCAGAAACTTGAGAATCAGAGCCACTGGATTTTTGAGCTTTTCTTTCCATTCTCACTTTTTGAATTTCATTTCGAAGTTCCTGAGCCATTTTCCTCAATTCTTGTAAAGATTTACGCAGTCTGGTACCAGCCGCATTCTTACCTTTCTCAAAGAATTTTTCATAATCACTTTGCATTGAGTCGATAAAGTTTTTTAATTCATCCAATTTATTCATTGAAACCTCCAGATTTTTATTTTTTTGTTAACATTTTGCACTAATATAATGAATAAATCAAAGATTACACTATGAAAATTCACCAATTCTTGTGCTTTTTCAAACTCTTTTCGTGCATTTTAATTAATGTATCCATCATTTCGGGAATTCTTCGATAAAGTCTTTTCGGCTTTCGTGACTTTTTCTTTGCCAGAGCATATGAAGTTATGATTGGCATAGCAACTGTTGAATCAAGATAACATACAACACTATCAGGCAATTTGTTAGGATCAACCTTCCCCCAGCTCACTGCTTCAGATGGAGTTGCTCCAGAAAGTCCACCAGTATCTGGTCGAGCATCTGTAACCTGCAAGAAATAATCATGTCCTTTTTCATCGATAGCCAGGACTTCTTGGATTTGTGGTTCAGTTTGAAGCATGAAGTTTTTCGGTGAACCACCACCAAAAATCATAACTGCACTTTTACCACCATTTACTTTTGCATTTAATACAATCGCTGCGGTTTCATTTACATCTCGATTAACATCAAACTTGAATTTATTTCCATGCAAAGCCATAGCAGCGACATTCATTCCTATTGATGAATCACCAGGTGATGAAGTATAAATTGGAACTTCATATAAATATGCATTTGATAAAATTGAATGATGAGGTAGTCCTAAAGCCTTTTCTCTTTCATAAACGAATTTTCCAAGATGATAATGAAATTCAGCCGTACTCATCTCTTTTTGAAAGACTTCACTTCTTAAAACTTTTCGATAAAATGCATCTGTAGAAAGTAAAACTTTATAATCAAATAAGATATCGTAAATACGCACAATGCCTTTCTCTCTTAAATCTCTATCATCAACATTTGGAGTTCCTTTGTGAAGACTCAGACCAAGACCAAAATGAGTATCGTGATATAAATTTGCTCCAGTACTTACAATCCAATCAACAAATCCTGCTTTAATCAATGGAACAATACAGGTACCGCCAAGTCCTGCCGGAGTTAAAGCTCCGGTTAAACTCATCCCAATTGTTACATCTTCTTGAAGCATTTTTTCTGTAAATAGACGACAGGCATCAGAAAGTCTTCCCGCATTATATGCCTGAAAATAATTCTCTACTAATTCAATAACTCCAATATTTGGTTTTATAGGATTTGTGTTAATTTTTCTACCTGATAAATATCTTTTCTTTGACATATTTCTTTCCACTTTGTTCGACATTTATTTTAGTTTTATAAATCTTCATTTTATATTAACTCAGCAACAATTTCAGCAATATCTTTAACTTGAACTTTTTCAATTGCATCTTTTGCTTTGACACCATCTGTTAACATTGTCATACAGAATGGGCATGCTGTTGCAATTGTATCGATATTGAGTGAAAGAGCCTCTTCAGTTCTATCTATGTTAATTCGTTTACCTTCTGTTTCCTCAAGGAACATTCTTCCACCACCAGCACCACAGCAAAAACCTTTATCAAATGAACGCTTCATTTCTTTCAATTCGATTCCATTCATTGACTTCAGAGTTATTCTAGGTGAATCATAAATTTCATTATACCGACCGAGATAACAGGAATCATGATATGTTAAAGATTTCTTTTCTGATTCTTTTAATGTGACCTTTCCATCTTTCACTAATTGTTCAATTAATTCAGTATGATGAATAACCTCGTAATTTCCCCCGAATTGTGGATATTCATTTTTAAGCGAATGATAGCAGTGTGGACAGGCTGTAAGAATTTTTTTCACTCCATATTTTTCAAGCGTTTGAATATTCTCTTTCATCAAAATTTGAGCAAGATATTCGTTACCAAGTCTTCGTGCTGCATCTCCATTACATTTTTCTTCGTTTCCAAGAATTTTAAAATCAATCTCAGCGGTCTTCAAAATTTTCACAATTGCACGACTAACTTTTTTATATCGCTCATCGAATGAACCTGCACAACCGACCCAGAAAAGTAACTCTGGTGAATTATCCTCTGCCGCAATTTTTACATCTAATCCCTCAGCCCATTGTGCTCTTTCGGTATAACTAAAAGCCCATGGAGTGAAGTTTGTTTCAAGATTCCTGAACACAACATTTAATTCTGATGGGAAATTTGCTTCAGTCAATACCAGTCCTCTTCTTAAATCAACAATTGTATCAATATGCTCAATCATAACTGGACACTCAGTTACACAGGCGTTACAGGTTGTACAAGCCCAGATTTCATCATCTGAAATATAATCGTGAATTAAAGTTTTTTCCTCAACACTTTGAGCTTCTGAATGAAAAGTTTTATCATGAAGTCTATGACGAACATCCATTATAATTTTTCTTGGTGAAAGTTTCTTGCCAGTAAAATTAGCTGGACAGGCGGCAGTACATCTTCCACATTCTGTACAGGTGTATCCATCAAATAATTGTTTCCAGGTCAAGTGTTCAATATCCAGCGCTCCATAAGTTGAAAGTGTTTCATCTTCAAGATTAATTGGTTTCAATGTATTCTTTTCAGGTTTAAGTTTTGAGAAGAAAACATTAGGAATTGATGTTAATACATGAAGATGTTTTGAGTAAGGAAGATAATTCAAAAAAATCAGAATTGTAATAATGTGTATCCACCAGAAATATTCAAAATTGATGTAGCTTTTTCTAATCACAAGGCTTTCTCTCAAAAAGTCACTAATAAATCTGTATGAATAAATATCTGTATGAGGATTATGAATATTTTGTCCAAACATTGAAATAATGACAATTGAAATTAAAGTTAAAATGAATGCTGCATCTAAATTTCCGTCTTTCTCCGAATGAAGTCTTTGAACTTTTATTATAAATCTTCTAAAAACTGCAATCAGAACTCCAATTAAAACAAGAGCGCCAAACAAGTCCTGTGTTATAGTAATTAAAGTGTAAAATCTTCCTAAAAAATTAAATGAGAATGCGGGATAAAAACCCTGAATGATTGATTCAATTACAACAATCAATAGAACACAAAATCCCCAGAATATAAATGCGTGCATTAATCCTGCAACAGGCTCTCGAAACAATTTTGATTGAGCAAGTGCAACAACGAACACATTTTTCAATCGTTCAGGTATTCGATCAAACCGATTTTCTGGTTTTCCAAGCACAAGACCTTTGTAAAGTTTCTTCAAACTAAATAAGAAAATACCAAACGCAATAATCAGAACAACTGTAAAAATTATTGCTTTCATAATACCCTCAACTTTTTGATAAATGCTTTATGAGAAAATCTATTGTTCGGGACTTAACCTGTTCGAATTGAGGATTCGACCCAGTATAAGGATGAACAATATTAAAAGTGTGTCCAGCCGCAGGAATAACAACAAGTTCAGTTAAATTTTTATTACTCGCTTCATAAAGTTGATAAGCTTCACTCAAAGGGACTGTCAAATCCTGCTCTCCGTGAACAATTAAAATTGGAATGGTAATTTTCGAAATACAATTAAGAAGGTTAAATCGTTCTCTGTTCTGTTCGTAATCTTCCAGTAAGATTTTGTTGAGTTTCATCACCTGATTTGTTCGAGTATTTACAACTTCAATATAACCTTGCTTTTTCCACAATTCAACCTGATGTTTGGTGTATCTTTCAAAAGTTGCAATTGTGCCCCAAAGTGCAAGAGCTTTTACATTTATGTTTTTATTTTTTTCAATAGATTCTTTGGTTTGAATTATAGCAATTGCTCCGCCTCTCGAATGACCAATTAATCCAATTGAATTGTTATTACCATCAAATCCAAATCCACCGTTATTATAAAAATCAATTATTTCATTTAGTTCGGAGACTTCAAGTGATATGGTGTTGTTTGCAAATTTCTCAAGTTCAGTAAATTCAAACGGATTTTCACCAATACCGTTATGAGAAAAATTGAAAGTCAAAACAAAAAATCCATTTTCAGCCAGTTCTTTAGCAAAATATGGAACATAACCCCAATCTTTGAATCCCTTAAATCCATGTATAATAATAACACATGGCAGATTTTCAGGTTGTTCGTTATAAAAAATCGTTCCTCTAATTAAATTACTTTTAGAAGTAATAAAAGTGAAGTCTTTTTTCATATCAAATTTTATTAAAGTTTTTTCAAATTTAAGAACGATGTAACTAAAAACAAGAATATAAAGAAGAAAATCACGACTTATAAAATTTTAAAATCATATTCATTGAAAGTACCTGTTAAAAAAAATTGAAAATAATTAAAACTTCAATTATTATTACAATAAAAGAGCGACATTTATGGAAGAAAAGGCAAAAATTCTTTACATAGAAGACAACCTGGATACACAAGAGCTTGTAAAAATTTTCCTTCGCCAGATAGCAGACGTTGACTGCTATGTTAACGCTGAGAACATTCTTCAACGATTAGCTGAAAAAAATTATGATTTAATTCTTCTAGATATAAACCTTCCGGGAAAAATTGATGGAACAGATGCTATAAAATTAATTCGAATGGATGAGAGATTTAAGGATATTCCAATCATAGCTATAACAGCTTATGCAATGATTGGTGATAGAGAAAAATTTTTGAATATGGGATGTAATGAATACATAGCCAAACCATTCTTCCGTGAAGAACTAATAAATAAAGTGCAAAATATTCTTAACCAAAAATATCAAAAATGATTTTCAAATCAATTGCAAGGATTAGAATTGCAAACAAAATTTTTAGAAGCCTGATATTAGACTTATGAGTAAAATTCGCTCCCCACTTAGCAGAAATGAGTGTGCCCAATCCAGTTGGAATTGCTGCCAGTAAAAAAACAAATCCCAATGCAAATGGATAATTGATTTCTAATTTCACACCATTATAAATGTAAGAGATTGTCGCTGACAAAGCTGAGAAAATTATAATTAGATTACTCGTTCCAATCGATTTTTTAAATTTCAACTTAAATATGTAATGAAGGATCGGAACTGCTATAATTCCTCCACCAACACCTGCAAATGCAGAGAGTGCCCCAATAATAATTCCAAGCAAAGGTGCTAAATAATAAGAGTACTTCCATATATAATCTGAACCTTGATCATTTGAATTTTTATCTGTCAACAATCTAATTGTTACAAGAACTAAAACAAAAGCAAAAATAATTTTTAATGACATTGCATCGAGTTTGATCGCAACAAATGAAAGAAAAAATCCTGACAATACAGCAAATGAACCGATAAGAATTCCCATAATCACATCTATGTTTTTATTTTTCAGATGAGTATAAGCACCGGAACTGGAAGCAAGAACTGAAGCAAAAAGGCTTGTCCCAATTGCAAATTTTGGAATTAAATCGTGTGGGAAATTGTGCAGACCAAAAAGAAAGAGAAATGATGGAACCATCACAACTCCTCCACCAATTCCAAAAGCACCGGCGACAAAACCTACCAAAAGACCAAGTATTAAATAGCCTAATATTACAAGTAAAGTGGTCATTTAATTGATAAGATTTTGTTATAAATGTCTTTATTGCTCAATAATGAGATAGCAACTTTCACATCTTCATCAAATTGTTTGAGTACTTTCATTTGTAAAGTGTAATTTTTCAGCTGATTGGCAATTTCAGAAACAAGATAAGAATAAATTGATTCTTCTTGAGATAATATTTCAGATTTTAAATCAAACTTTGTTTGTTCATTCAATTCTTTAAGCATCATTAAAAGTTTTTTCTGATTTCCATTTTTCTCAACCTGTTTAATCAATTCCTGTAAACTCTTTTTATAAGAAGGTTCGTAACTAAATTTTACTCTCTCAAGGTATTGTATAAATCTTGAAATGAGTTGATTGCGATTAATTTCTTTTTCATTAAAATCTTTATCAGGTAAAATTTCTTCAGAGACAAATTTGAAAAACATTCCTTTATTTAAAAGCTCGGTAAGAATTTCTGGCTTTCCATTATGTTTAACTATTGTATCTGGAGTTACTCCTCCATCACCGTAAACTTTTCTACCATTTTTTGTGAAAAATATTTTTGTTGTGTCTGATTTTTTCTTAATTACATCATCAATTTGACTCATGTAATCGAGCTTTTGAATGCATCTTCCGCTTGGTGTATAATATCTCGAAGTCGTTAATTTCAAACTTGCATCATACGGCAATGGAATTACAGTCTGAACCAAACCTTTACCAAAGGACTTAGAACCTATAATTATTCCTCTGTCTAAATCCTGAATTGTTCCCGCTAAGATTTCACTTGCCGAAGCAGAATTTTCATCAATTAATACAGCAAGAGGAACATCACCAAGCATAGGTGTTGTCCTTGAATAAAATTCTTGTTTTGATTCTTCGGAACGTCCTTTTGTAAATAATATCAATTCACCTTTTGGAACAAAAAACTCAAGCAATTCAATTGCTGCTTGCAACAACCCACCAGGATTACTTCTTAAATCCAATATAACAGTCTTTAATTTACCTGAGCTTTTTGCTTCTTTTATCTTTTCAAAAAATTCTTCACTAACTCTTTTAGAAAATCTATCCAATTTTATGTAATAGATTCCACTCTCTTCATCAACGAAATTGGCAAGCGAAATATTTTGAACCTTTATTTCTTCTCTAATAAGATGAAATTCAAGAATTTTATTTTCGTTAGGTCGTTTAATTTTGAGTTTTACTTCGGTTCCAGGTTGACCTCGAACTTTGAAAGTTAGCTTGTTAATGTTTTGTGGAGTAACATCTTCATCATCAATTGAAAGGATAATATCACCTACTTTAATTCCCTGTCTTTGAGCAGCATAACCTGGCATAACTTCCATTACAACAAGCTCTCCACCTTTTGAGTCAATCAGTATTCCAATACCGCCATATTTACCTGTGGTTAGTAAATCAATTTCTCCTTTCTCAGTTTCATCGAAGAAATTTGAAAATGGGTCAAGTCCTTCCAGCATTCCGTTAATTCCACGTTTCATTAAATTTCTCGGCGACACATCGTCAACATAATTGGAAACAATTTCTTTATAAGTTGAACCAAAAAGCTCGATGCTTCTCATTATTTCAAAGTATTCATCGGACTGAATTAAAATAAATCCCGTAACAAATGAGAAAACCAGTATCAAATAAAGGTAAATTCTTCTCATAGTAATCCCTTCAAACTAATTAGTTTGTCTGTAAAAATTTGAACAATTTTTTTATGAATTTCATCTGGAGAGCTGAGGCCATTTATAATCTTAAATCTCTCCGGTTCCCTTTTCTGAATTTCCAAGTAACCTGAACGTACCCTTTCAAAAAATTCTTTACCTTGAGATTCAATTCTATCTGGAGAAAGATTACCAAATTTTTTTCTTCGTATTGATTCTTCAAAAGGAATATCTAGAAAAAATGTCAAATCAGGGACACAATCATCAATAGCAAGACGATGAATTGCATATACATCTTCCAGATTTAAATCCCTTCCAGTTCCCTGATACGCAGTCGTAGAATCATGAAATCTGTCAGAAATTACAATGTATCCTTCCAGAAGCTTTGGTATAATTACTTCTCTAACAAGTTGAGCACGACTTGCCGAGAAGAGAAAAATTTCACATTCTTTAACCATATTAAAATATTCTTTTGAAAGAAGAATTTCTCTAATCTTTTCAGAAAGTTTTGTACCCCCAGGTTCACGAACAACTACAACTTTGAAATTCTGTTCGATGAGATATTTTTCAAACAACTTAATTTGTGTTGTTTTTCCTGAAGCGTCAATTCCTTCGAATGTGATGAACATGATTTACTTTCTGATTATTAGTTTAAATTTCTTTGGAAAGTAATCTACTACTTTTACGCCATAAGGCAAATAGAACTCTGGTTTTATCTCTTCTTCATCCATCTCTGAATATTTTTTGAAGTCAATATAAACTTTAATTGAATCCGAGTGAAGATTTCCAAGTACATTAATCCCTCCTCTTAACTTTAAATCCACAAAGGAAGGAAGAAGAATTACATCTTTACCTTTAGGAACATTAATTAAATCTATAGTAACTTTTTCAAAATCTTTGTCTACAACCTGCTGAACATCCAAAGAAATTCTAACAGGAATTTTTTCATAAGCCAGAAGATTAGAAAGTGTATCAATGACTCTTGATTCAACGGTTACTGGTTCGGATAGTTCTTTAAGTTCAATTATTTCTGTCGGTAATGAATCAATATTAGCTAATAACTTTCTGGATCCTCTAATTAAAATCGATTCTGGTTGAAGATTAATTGGAGATACGATTGCAAAACCTTCTTTTAATGAATAATTCAATCGTGGATAAATTTTTATTCTTTTTTCTGATGCTAAATTAAAGTTCAATCTAATAAGCTCGGGTTGAACACTTACTATTTTTACATCAGAAGGAAATCCTAATAAATCATTGGTAATGTTTTCAGTTCGATAAACGAAGTTTTCAACCGGTTCTTTAATTCTAAGTGTGAAATCATTTTCTTGAAAGTATTTAATTTTCAATAAACTCCACCCTGGTGCTTTTATTCGTATTTCAAGTTTATCTGGTAAATTCCCTTCGACTGCAAAATCTTTTTCAGGAGGAATAATACGAACTGGTACATGAATAGTAATAAGATATTCTTCACTTAAAGAAATTGCTCCCCAAAAAATAAATGCAAGAAAAACAAAAACTATAAAAATGAATGCTTCTCTTTTCATACAAAAAAACTCCACAAAAATGTGGAGTATAATTTAAATTTTTCAAAAAGTTAAATTAATATTCACATTAATTCTTTGAAGAAATTCAGAAGAGTTGATTTGTTTGCCCTAGAGATTTCCCTTCCATAAATGGGAAAACCTTTTGTTTTTCGGGCGAGACGCCTCAGTTCCTCTACTGTCATCCCTTCGAGTTGTGCATAGTCAAGAGTTTTGGGATCGACCTCTTCCTTAATCCCATCCCCAACCATATCAAATAAATTAGGTTCTGATTTAGGTTTTCTACCTCTTTTTTTAACTGGTGCATTGTGATAGGGATCTTTTTCTGGTAAACGAACAGCACTATCAAAAACAACTAAATCAGTTTGATCATCAGGTCGCGGAATAACATGCACAGAAATAAGTTGACCAACTCTTGCAGCAGCGGCAGCACCAGCATCAACTGCAGCTTTAACTGCAGCAGTTTCTCCCATGATTTTAATTGTAACCAAACCACCCTTTGCGTATTCTTTACCAATTAACTGGACATTAGCCGTTTTTGTCATGGCGTCGGCAGCTTCAATAGCGCCGACCAAACCTTTAGTTTCAATTAATCCTAATGCTAATTCCATTTTTTACTTTTTTATTGTTTGGGTCTTTTTGGGAGAATTAATTCAACATCGGCATGAGGTCTTGGGATGACATGAACAGAGACGAGTTCACCAACTCTTTGAGCAGCAGCGGCACCAGCATCGGTTGCGGCTTTGACTGCTCCCACATCGCCGCGAACCATCACGGTGACATAACCACCGCCAATTACTTCTTTACCAATTAGTTCAACTTTCGCGGCTTTAACCATTGCGTCTGCCGCTTCGATCGCACCAACTAATCCTTTGGTTTCGATCATTCCGAGTGCGTCTAATGTCATATTTTTATGCTCCATATTTTTTGTAAAAATAATTTAGATTTTTCACTTTGTCAATGAGTTTTATAAAAATGTATTTAATTTCATTCTACTTTTGTTTCAATTCAAAAATAACAAATCCAAGTGGATCTACATTATAAATTTTATCAGCTGGTCTTCCCATTCTTTCTTCATCAAGGTTATATTTTCTACCAATAATTGGATTTAGATTAATCTCATAATTCTTCAATTCTTCTATGAAGTTTAAGTCAATTGCTTTTTTACTTTTATCGAAATTGAAAAATGCAACTATACCTTTACCATTGAATGTGTTCTTAAATGCTAAAATGCTTTCGTCTAAACTAATTTCATCAATATTACCTCTATAAAGCTCAGGATATTTTTGTCTTAACTCAATTAACTTTTTAAAGAATTGATAATGTTCATTTGAAATCAAATCATCGGGCCAATTAATTTCCGTCTTTTCAAACAATGAAGAAAATAATTTCTCACCAACTTCCTGACCAGCATGAACGAGTGGGACGCCATTAATTGAAAAAACAATAGCCGCGGTGATAAACGAACCCTCATATCCAAAAACTTCTACTGCTCTGATTTTATCATGATTTTCATTGAATCTCATTCGTAATGAACCTTTTGGAAATGTATAATTCTCGAGCTTTATTGAATTTAATATTTTCTGTGGTGACCGATTACCATCCAATATAGGCTTAAATAAATCATAAATATTCCAGGAGTAAGTCATGTCAAAAGCTTTTAAATGATGTTCAGGTAAAGTACCTTCCGATAACCAGAATTGTGGCTTAATTTTTTCAAGCTCAACTCGTGCTTCTTCCCAGAAATCAAGTGGAACAAGTTCGCTTACATCGAAACGAAAACCATCAATATCAAATTCTTTTACCCAGTACTTCAACATTTCAATCATATATTTTCTTAATTCTGGATTATCATAATTAAAATCAACGACATCGGTCCAGTCGGAATTCGGTGAAATTAAATTTCCATTTTTATCTTTCGTAAACCAATCGGGATGCTCATGGACAAGTTTGTTATCCCATGCGCAATGATTTAAAACTTCATCTACAATAACCTTGAAGCCGAGTTTATGTGCTTCTTTTACGAAATTTTGAAAATCTTCTTTTGTTCCGTATTCAGGGTTAATTTCATAGTAATCTTTTACTGAATAAGGACTACCGAGTGTACCTTTTCTTTTCTCTTCACCGATTGGATGAATGGGCATCAACCAGAGAATCGTTACACCAAGTTCTTTTATTTGAGGAAGTCTCCTTATTAATGCTTTGAAGTTTCCTTCTCTGGTAAAGGACCTTGGAAAAATTTCGTAGATGATCCCTTTCTTAATCCAATCCAGAGATTGCCTTGCTTCTTTTTTTGAAAATTCAGTTGCGAAAAGTTCTTCTTCAGTTTTGTAAGGTTTAATAACTACAGATTTGTAAATTCCCCCAGGTCCACCATGATCGGAAACTAAAACAGCAAGAAAATTTCTTCCTTTTTTAATTTTATCCTTTACATCGAAATAAAAACTTTCACTGTATCCTTGATGCTCACCAACAAATTGTTCATTTAACCAGACCATTGCATCATCATCAATTGCTTCAAAGAAAATTGCTAAGTTTTCGTTTTCAAAGTCATATTCAAAATCGAATTCTGTGAAGTACCAGACCCAACCATCAAAATGTCTTTCTGTTTGATCTTCAAAAAATCCTGGGACTGAAATATTTCCGTCTGGTTTTACTTTATCTTTTTTAAACCACGATTGTTCAATTCCGACTTTTCGATCATCAAATTTATAATTCCACTTACCATCGAGTTTTAATTGTTCATTCATTTTTTGTCCCGAACAATTTATGACCGATAAAATTGAGATAAAAAATGTGAGAAGTAAAAATTTATTTTTTTTCATCCAGATACTCCTGTAAAATTATTCTTGCCGAAAATTGATCAAGGAGTGATTTATCCTGTCTTTTCTTTTTTGATTTCACAGATTCAAGGATTTGTTGTTGTGCAATATATGAAGTTAAACGTTCATCTCGTTTTAAAATTTTTTTATCTGTTTTACAAGATAGTTTCAAAATAAACTTATCAACTTCTTCACATATTTTTGATTTTGTTCCGTTCATATTAAGTGGATAACCAATTACAATTTCAGATACATCATTTTTATTTATAATGTCTATGATTTTTTCAATAGCTCGGTTATCATTTTGAATTGTTGGAAGTGGTGAAGCCAGAATGTTTGTTGGATCAGATAATGCTAAACCTATTCTTTTACTGCCATAGTCAATTCCTAAAACTCTTCCCATTTTTTAATTTGTCACCTCAAAACGCTCGACGGTTTCAATTCCAGGTATCTTTTTTAATCTTTCGATAATTCTATTCAAGTGTTCCAAGTTTTTGACATTCACGCTTACGGTTCCATAGAAGATATTTCTATGCGATTGAAAATTCACACTTTTAATATTAGTATTCTGAGTGTTTACAATTATTTGTGAAATTTCACTGAGCATTCCTGGTTTATCTTCACCAACAATTTTAATTGCAGCAATAAAATAATTTCCATCTGTATTTGGCCAGCTAACTTCAATTATTCTTCCTTCGTGCAACTTTATCAATCTTTCAAGATTCTTACAATTTCTTCGATGAATTTTTACTCCTTCACCTCTTGTAATAAATCCTAAAATTTCATCACCAGGAATTGGATTACAGCATTTTGCAAAATTATGAAGGATGTCGAGCTTATTTCCTGCTATTAAAACACCACCAATTTGATCTCGGGCTGTATCGGCAAATTTTTCAAAATCTAATGCTTTAGCCTCATCCTCGAGTGATTTATGTTCTGGTTCAGGTTTTTGAACTAAAATTTGTTCAACATCTATTGAACCTGTGGCAATTCCTTTAAAGAACTCATTAAAGTTATCAAACTTATATTTATGAATAAGTTTAAGTAAATCATCATTATTAATGTGAATTTTCAATTTTTTGAGAACTTTACTAAAAAGATTTTTTCCTTCCTCGACCTGTTTATTTTCTTCCTGACGAATCCATTTTCTGATTTCCTGTTTGGCTTTTGAAGTTACAACAAACTTTTCCCAACTTTTATTTGGCGTCTGATTTTTCGAAGTTATTATTTCAACCTGATCTCCACTATTTAATTTATAATCTAGTGGGACCATTTTCCCGTTAACTTTAGCACCTATGCAATGAAAACCAACTTTGGTATGAATTCTGAAAGCGAAATCTACTGGTGTTGCCCCTTTCGGTAAAACTATCAAATCACCTTTAGGTGTAAATACATAAATTTCATCTTGATAGAGATTTAGCTTAAAACTTTCGATTATATCTTTGTTTGCTTCTTCACGATTTGATACACTTTCAAAAATATCTCTGATCCAATCAGCCCACTCTTCAATTTCTTTATTTGATGGTTTGTAAGAATTTTTATACTTCCAATGTGCAGCAACACCACGCTCAGCCACTTCGTGCATTCTTCGAGTTCTGATTTGAATCTCAACCATCTTACCATCTGGACCAACAACTGTAGTGTGAATTGATTGGTAATTATTGGACTTAGGTAGAGCAATGTAATCGTGAAGTCTATCAGGAACAGGGTGATAAATTTGAGTGATTATTCCAAGGACATTATAACATTCATAAATGTTTTCAGTATCTAAAATTATACGAATAGCAAATAGGTCATAAATTTCATCGAAACTTTTACCTCGAGTGATCATCTTTCGATAAATTGAATAAAAGTGCTTTGGTCTGCCTTCAATTTCATATTTCAAACCTTCCTGATCCAATTTTTCTTTGATTGGTGCAATTGTCTTTTTTATATAAGCTTCTCTTTCTCTACGAGTTGCTTTTAATTTTCTTCTTATATCTTCATACGCTTCAGGATCAAGATATTTAAAGGCTAAATCTTCAAGCTCCCATCTAATTTGAGCAAGACCAAATCGATGTGCGAATGGAACATAAATTTGCATTGTTTCTTTAGCAATTCGGATCTGTTTTTCTCTGGAAAGAAATTCCAGAGTCCGCATATTGTGAAGACGATCAGCAAACTTAACAAGTATTACACGAATATCTTTAACCATGGAGAGTAAAAGCTTGCGATAACTCTCAGCCTGACTGGCATCGTGATCACGAATTGCACCACCAATCTTTGTTACGCCGTCAACAATATCAGCAATGGTTTTATTAAAATGCTTTGCAAGAGAATCAAGCGTTATTTCAGTATCTTCAAGAACATCATGAAGAAGTGCAGATGCAATTGAAATATCATCGAGAGGAATTTCTTTTGCGATAATCATCGCAACTTCGTAAGGATGATCAAAATATGGCTCACCAGAGGCTCGTAAATCATTTTTATGAGCCTCAAGTGCAAAGTCAAAGGCTTTGCGTATTAAATTCTCATCGAAGCTCCCCAAGTTTTTTCTGCATACTTCGATGAGATTATTATACATCCGCTGGTATCTTGTGGTAAACATAAAAACCTGATTTTCTAAATATAATTTAACAACCTATAAATTAAAGTCAACATCACTAACTACTCAGTTTGGCTGAAGTTCCTGAGAAATAATCAAACCCCTATTTATACTAACTAAAATTACATAAATCAATTTTAAGTTGAAATTTAATCATAAGTGAGAAAGCCCAACCTGATAAAATTTTAGTATTTGAAAATTCAGCTTTAAAATTTAATTGTAAGATTTTTGAGCGAATTAATATTTATGCATCCTATAAATTAAACTCACCCAAATCATAAAAGAATTAGACAATAAAAATTTAATAAGTTTTTGAACTAGCAAAAAGTTGAATTTTACTAAAATGTGCCAAATGTTCTATCGCCAGCATCACCAAGACCTGGTAGAATATACCCACGATCATTCAAACTTCTATCAAGGGAAACCGCAAATATTTTTACATCCTTATGTTCTGTAGAAACTTTATGAACACCTTCTGGAGCAGCCACAAGACAAACTAAAGTAATTTCTTTTGCTCCTCTTTTTTTCAAAAAACTTATAGCCGCAGATGCACTACCACCAGTCGCCAGCATAGGATCAATTATGAGGACTTTCGCTTTTTTAATATTTTTTGGAAGCTTTAAATAATAGTCAACTGGTTTCAGCGTTTCTTCATCACGATATAAACCTATATGTCCAACTCTCGCATCAGGTATCATTTCAAGGAAAGGATCGACCAAGGATAATCCCGCTCTCAGAATGGGAACTATCACCACTTCATGATTGAGTTTGTAACCAATGGTTTTTTCGAGAGGTGTCTGGACTTTTATTTCTTTCAATTCAAAGTTTTTGGTAACCGCTGTCACAAGCACTGAAGAAATTCTCTTAATAGCATTTCTAAATTCTAGTGGTGTTGTATTTTTATCACGAAGTATAGTTAAATCTCTCTTTGCAAGAGGATGATCGACTATAGTTAAATTCTTCAACTTCATTTTAATCACCTGATTTTTTTGCTAATATTGATAGAGTTTCAATTAACGGAGAAAGAGTCGGAGTGTAAACGAAATTAGTTTCATAGAATTTTGTAATTGGAAGATTATTTTTAATCGCAAAAGAAATTAAATTAGCTTTTCCGACAATGTCATCGCCACCAATCAAATTTGCACTGACAATTTGTTTATTGTCTTTTCGATATTTAATCTTTACAAAGTGCTTTACTCCACCCGGCATAATTCGGATTTTCGAATTTCCTAAATGAGAAACTTCATGAAATTTAATATTTTCTTCCTCAATTTCGTTAGTTGTCAAACCAACCATTGCAATGTTTAAGTCAAAAAATCTGAATGCAACATTTCTGACAACAAAATCAAATGTCTCAAAACCGCCTGCTGCATTAGTCCCAGCAACATGACCCTGATCGTGGGCAAAACTTGCAAGTGGGATCCATTTTGTTTTCTTTGTGATAAATTCTTTCACACCACAACAATCCCCTGCTGCATAAATATTTTCGTCTGAGGTTTTTTGTTTTTCATCAACTTTAATTGAACCAAATGGTGAATTCAAAGATAAGTTGGCAGTTTTAGCCAGTGCATTGTTAGGTTCAAATCCAATTGTAATCAGAACAAAATCCACCTCTATTTGTCGTTTGCCTATTTTTACACGATTTACTTTATCATCTTTTTCAAATGGTTTAATTTCTTTTGCATCTGGAATAAATTCTATTCCTTTTTCAATTATCTTATCAAGTAAAATTCTTCGAATTTCGTAATCATATCCTTGTAATGGTAAATCTACAACATCTGCAAGGTAGGCAGTTGAAGCAATCTTTTTGACAAATTCGAGTGCTTCAAGCCCCGTGTAACCTGCACCAATAACTAATGCAGAATTAATTACGTTATTTCGCAGGTAATTTTGAATTGATTTTACATCATCTACTGTTTTAAGATAGAAAAGATTTTTTAATCCAGTTCTGAATTCAGGATGAATTTTCTTTAATGATCCTGTGCATAAAATTAATTTATCGTAATTGTCCTCTAATATTTTCTGAGTTCGTAAATCTCTTACAAAGATTTTCTTTTTTTGCCTATCAATTGCTTCGACATGATGATTAATTTTAACTTTGACGCCCTTTTCTTTTTCAAAAGTTTCCGGAGTAAAGAAAATGATTTTATCAACACTTTCAATTTCGCCTGAAAGAACATAAGGAATTTCACATGTCCCGATAGAAATGTAATTTCCTGCTTCGTAAAGAATAACTTCATTTTCAGGATTTATTCTTTTTGCTTTTGCAGCTGCAGCTGGTCCAGCAGCACTTCCACCAACAACTATTATTTTTCTTTTGAACGGATTCATTTCCTCTTGAAAATCAAAGTTAAAGGTACTCCCATAAATCCAAATTCTTCACGTAATCTATTTTCAATAAATCTTTTAGTATGATCTTGAATATATTTTGGTTCATTGGCAAAAAAAGCAAAAATTGGTGGGCCACTTTTAATTTGTGTCCCATATTTAATTTTAATCTCTTTGCCAGTTGGAGTGGATGGTAATGAGATTGTTCTGAATGTTCTCTCCAGAAAATCATTTAATTGACTTGTTGAAATTTTTTTGTTCCATTCTTCAAGTATCTTAAGAGCAATTTCGATGACTTTGTAAATTCTCTGACGAGTTAAAGCGGATATAAAGACAATTGGAATATAATTGTATTCACCTAAAATTTCTCTTAATGCAACTTCAAACTTTCTTGCTGTTTTATCATCCTTTTCGATCAAGTCCCATTTATTGACTGCAATGATAATTCCTCTTTTTCTTTTAATTGCTTCATTAATAATTCTCATATCCTGTTTTTCGATACCCTGAGTTGCATCAATTAAAACAATCGCAACATTACATCTGTCAAGAGCTTTAAGAGTTCTAAGAACACTAAAGAATTCAATGCTTTCTGCTATTCTGCTTCTTCTTCTTAAACCTGCAGTATCAATTAAGGTAATCTCTTTGCCGTAGTATTTAATTTTCGTATCAATTGCATCTCTTGTAGTTCCGGGGATTTCTGTCACGATGTGTTTATCATAACCAAGAATTGCATTGACAAAGGAAGACTTACCAACATTCGGTTTTCCAACAACCGCAAATCTTGGGGTTTCTTCTTTCTCTTCAACTAATTCAAGATTTTGGGGAAAATCTTTGGTGAGTATATCAAGGAAATCGCCAATTTTTCTTCCAAGTTGAGCTGAGATTGTATAAATTTTATCAAAACCAAGTTCATAAAAATCAACCGATAAAGTTTCTTTTTCCGAGTTATCAACTTTATTTACCACAACATAAATTGGCTTGTTAGATTTTCTGAGGAGATTGGCAATCATTCTATCGACAGGAGTTACACCATCATTTGCATCAAGCAAAAAAATAATAGCGTCACTTTCCTGCAAAGCTGCATTAATTTGTTCGGCAATTGCTCTTTCAAAAACATTATCTGAATCCGGGACAAAACCACCAGTATCAATTAAATTAAAAATCTTACCGCACCATTCAACTTCACCATAATTTCTATCGCGCGTTACCCCTGAAGTTGAATCAACAATTGCTTCCCTTCTTCCAATCAGACGATTAAATAAAGTTGACTTGCCAACATTAGGTCTACCGACTATTACTACAACTGGTACTTTCATAATTAATTCAAATTTAGAAATTAATAGGTTTTTTAAGAAATTTTTCACTGCAAAAATATCTATTTCGAATGGAATTGAGTGAAAAGAAGATTTTATATTATCCTGCAAAAAGTCTGATTAAAAAACTTTTCCAGCCAAAATCATTTCCAGTTCATTTTATATCTAAAATTTATGAGAAGTATTTTATCTTTGCTTAACTAAAATTAAAATAAAAGAGTATGAGAGCATTCAAATCCCTTTTATTGTTAGTCCTGTTATTTGCTTCTTGTTCTAAAAAATCAGTTGATCCTCAATACCTCAAGGAGATTGAAGATTATCGAAAGCAAATTGATTCCACATTTCGATATAGCCCGGACTCTCCATTCAAAAGAGATACAACAGTAAAATTCACAGGACTGAAATACTTTGATGTAAATCCAGACTTCGTATTCAAATCAAAACTTTATAAATATGCAATTCCTGAAACTGTTGTTGTTTCAGGAACTAAGGGCGAGAAAAGAACACAAATCAAATACGGTTATTTTCAATTCACATACAAAGGCAAAACTCATAAAATAAATGTTTACAAGTATCCTGAGAGCGTAATTAAAGATGGTAAAGAATATCTAAGAAATTATTTAGCTATTTGGTTTAGAGACTTAACTACCGGCGATGAAACATACGAAGTTGGTCGTTATCTTGATGTTGAAGAAGAATCACCTGACCCAGATTTTCTTTACACCTTAGATTTTAACAAAGCATACAATCCTTATTGTGCATATACACCAATTTATTCTTGTGCAATCCCTAGAGATGAGGATTTTATTAATCTTCGAATTGAAGCTGGTGAGAAAAAATATCATAATAAGTAGGTGGTGAAATGAAAAATTATTTAAGATTCGCTTTTAACTTAATCCTCATATTTACCATTTCACTTCAGGCAGAGCAGCAGTTTGCAAATCTAGGCGATTTTAAGCTTGAAAGCGGAGAAATCATTTATGATTGCAAAATTGGATATAGAACATTTGGAAAATTAAATGATGATAAATCAAATGTAATTCTTTACTCAACATGGTTTGGCGGAACAAGTCAGATGCTGGGAAACTTAATTGGAGATGGAAATAATAAACTTTTCGACTCAACAAATTACTTTATAATTTGTGTTGACGCTTTAGGAAATGGAATTTCAACATCTCCATCAAACAGTGAGAAACAAAGAAATGAAAAATTTCCTTCTTTCACAATGCGAGACATTGTTGCATCTCAATACAAATTGCTTAGAGATGTTTTAGGATTTAAAAAAATTTATGCTGCGGTTGGTGGCTCAATGGGAAGTATGCAGGTTCTTCAACTTGCTGTAATGTATCCTGATTTTGTTGAAAAAGTTATTGCTTATGTCCCATCACCATGGTCAAGTTCTTATGATATGCTCCTGTGGTCAACTCGTGAACAATTAATAACTTCAGCTCATGAATGCGGAATGAGCGAAAGAGAAATTTTCAAATCAATCAATATGCTAACTCAACTTGTTGCACGAACTCCTGATTGGTATGTTGAAAACAATCCACGAGAAAAATTTCCAGAGATTTTAAAAAGTTTTGATAAAGACGCACCAACTTATTGGAATAGTTACGATTACCTGTATCAATTGAGAGCAATGATTTCTCACGACATTTCCAAAGGATTTTCAAGCAAAGAAGAATTAAAAAAGCACATCAAGTCAGAATTATTTTTAATAATTTCAAAACAGGATCATATTCTTCATCCATCATCATCACTTGAATTTGCAAAAATCATGGATTGCAAAACTTTAATACTTGAAGATAATTGCGGTCATCTTTCAGTTAATTGTAATCTTGATAAAGTTCGTGAAGAAATAAAATCATTTCTAAACAAAAAATGAGGTGAATTATGAAAATCAAAAAACTTTTTTACTTACCATTTTTATTATTCCTTTTTTTCTCAATCACCTACTCTCAAACCGACACAATCATTACACCCTATAATGTGGTAAAAATCAAATCAGTCGGTGAAGTTGCTCTTTCTCCTGATGGAAAGTTAATTGCTTACACAGTGATAGTTCCTCGAGATGTGAATGATGAACCTGGATTTGCTTATCGCGAACTATATGTTATGAATAGCGATGGAAGCAATCAGAGAGCATTTATTAAAGGGAAAGTCAGTGTGGGCAATATTACTTTCTCACCCGATGGAAAATTGATTGCTTTCACTGGGCGATTTGAAAATGATAAATCAACACAGGTATACGCAATTCCAGTTGATGGTGGTGAGAAATATAAACTTTTCGAATCAAGCGTGAGTGTAATTCAATTTAAATTCCATCCAAATGGAAAAGCGATTTATTACACAGCTCAAAATCCTTTACCAGATAAAATTAAAAATTTACAGCAGAAAGGCTTCAACCAGATAATTTATGAAGAAGACTGGCAGCACATTAATCTTTATAAATATGACTTAGAAAAGAAGAGATCTGAGCAAATAACCAGCGATTGCACAGTATTCGATTTTGTAGTCTCAAACACTGGTAAATACATCGCAGCAGCAATAGCGCCTCGTAATCTTGTTGACGATTCCTATATGTTTAAAAGAATTCATTTAATTGATCTTTCAACAAATCAAAAAGAACTTTTAATTGATAATCCTGGCAAACTTGGAAATTTTGAATTCAGTCCTGATGATAAGTATTTAGTTTTTAATTCTGCCGTTGATATTTATGACCCAGCTTCCAGCAGTATGTATGTTGTGGAAGTTCCAAACAAAACCAAAAAGTTTACTGATTTAAGAAATTACTCAGATAAATTTGAAGGAACTGTAAATTGGGTTGGTTGGAAAGATAATCAGACTTTACTCTTTACTGCTGAAGAGGGAGTTTATCTTCCATTGAGTGAACAAGGCATTAATGCCCCGTCAAGAAAATTAGTTACTCCAGCAAACACTGTAGTGCGAAGGGTTATTTACGATAAAAATTCTGGAAATTACATTCTCGTTATTAGCAAGTTTAATCATCCAAACGAAATTTATTCATTCAATAAAAAGGGTGAATTCAAAAGATTAACTATTGTAAATCCATGGCTTGAGAATGTAAAATTTGCAAGACAGGAAGAAGTTCGATACAATGCTCGAGATGGACTTGAAATTACAGGTGTTTTAATCTATCCTTTGAATTATGAGCCAGGTAAACGATATCCATTGATTGTGAATGTTCATGGTGGTCCTGAAGCTGCTGATCAAAATGCATGGGTCACATCTTATGGCAATTGGGGGCAAATGGCAGCCGCAAGAGGTTATTTTGTTTTTATGCCTAATTATCGAGCAAGCAATGGTCGTGGTGTGGAATTTTCGAAAATGGGTCAGATGGATTTAGGCGGAAAAGAATTTGACGATGTGATTGATGGAATTGATTATTTAATTAACAAAGGTTTAGTTGATAAAGATCGAGTTGGAATTGGCGGTGGAAGTTATGGTGGATATTTCTCAGCCTGGGCTGCAACAAAATATTCTGATCGTTTTGCTGGTGCCGTTATGTTTGTTGGAATTTCTAATCAGATTTCAAAAAGAGGAACAACCGATATCCCATGGGAAGATTATTATGTTCACTGGAGAATCTGGACCTGGGAAAATAGTGATTTGGTCTGGGATAGAAGTCCATTGAAATATGTAACTAATTGCAAAACACCAATTTTAATTTTACATGGAAAAGAGGATCCAAGAGTTAGCGTAACTCAATCAATGGAATTATATAGAGCTTTGAAAATTCTTAATCAAGCTCCTGTCAGATTAGTTTTGTATCCTGGTGAAGGTCATGGAAATGCGCGAACTCAATCCAGATTGGATTATGCAATTAGAACAATGGAATGGTTTGATTTTTATGTAAGAGATAAGAATCCTTTTGATAAAATTCCTGATAAGTATGTTGATTACAAAATAGACTAAAATATCATTGTTATCCAAAAAGGCGAGCCTGAAGCTCGCCTTTTACATTTTATTCATGCTTCATTCTTTTCGATAAATCCAGGGCAAACTTTTGAAAGACTAATGGCGAGACACTTCAATATGAAATTAAGATTCATAACCCCATGTCACACTGAGATCATCGAAGTGTGACATATAAATGCGTCAAAATCTGAAAATGTTTTCCTTCAGGCTCCCCCCTTCGACTGGCTTGGAACAAGCTTTCAATGTGCTAAGAATAAAATGGTTTAACCCGACATCTTATTGAATGTAATGCTTCGACAAGCTCAGCATGACATTGAAAAATATAATCTTTTATCATATTAAGAATTAAAGAAAAGTAACCATATGAAATTTAGAAACATTAAGAAATCTTTCTTATCATATTTCAAATGTTCTTATTGAAAACTTTCAAAATAAAATTTCTGAAATTCCGTTTCTCTTTCTATAATATCTTATTCAACTTTTCTCTCGAATTAAACCAATAGTCATTAATCAGTCTAATTGACTTTTTCTGTCCTTCCCAGTTCAACATTTTTTCAGCTTCTTCTGCATCAACCCATCTAAATTCTTGATGTTCATGTGAAATTTTTATCTGATCATTTTCATTTACTCTACATAGAAAAACAGGTATCATGCATACTTCATCTGTTTCTGATAAGTAAACTGAATTTACAAAAGGCACGGAGTACAATTCTTCAGCGACCAAACTGGTTTCTTCCTTAAGTTCACGTAATGCAGCTTCAAATGCTTTTTCACCATTTTTGATTTTCCCTGTCACCATTTGCCAGATATTTGGATATTTTTCATCTGGTGACCTTTTCAATAAAAGAAATTTCATCTTACCATTTTCAATTTTCATGATGTGAAGTTCAACATATGTAGAGACAACTTTCGTCATGTTTACCTCAAAAATATGCTCTTACTTCTGCTGTTGCAGTATGAATTGGAACGCTTTTACCCTGAACTCGTCCGTCATAAACAATACTTGTCTGAAAATTATTTGCAATCTGATAATCGAAGCTTAATCTCCAGATATAATTCTTTCCAATTACATAACCACGAGTTAATTCAAAGGGGACATATGAGAGATTTTGGTTCGCAATCATTTCCATCCTTTCAAAACTAAAATTAAATTTTCCTCTCAAAGAATACATTATAGTTAATGTTAGTTCCTGAGTATTTAAGTCAATTACAGTTGGAGTTTTTGGATAAATATCTTTTGATTGACCAATTCCAATTTTAAAACTTGTTTCCACATTATTGAATGGATAATAAAAAAGTTTTGAAGAAAGAGTTATTTGTTTGATTAAAAAATTTCTCACAGAATAAGCTGATGAACTTAGATTATTCTTCGTAAGATTTAATTCAGTTTGATTGGCAAATTCTTTTACAAATTTCCACCTAAGTCTAATTATTTTTTCTTGTTGAAATCTTCTTTCGTCAGTAAGACTGTATCGAGAAAAACCTCGACGCTCGATAAATCTGAAAAGCATATTAAAATCTGGATCATATTCAAACAGATTCAAATCCTGCTGAATTAAGTTACTTCCTCGAATAGTTGTTTCCTTATTCTGGAATGTTCGTAAACGAATTAAGTAAACATTCGCTTCTTCCGGGTCGGTGCTGTTTTCTTCTACTCGTAAATATGTTTCTGTCGAGATTGGCTTGAGATATTTTTGTACATTTTGGATTACTGACAAATTTCGGAAATCAAGTTTTAATCTGACACTTGCTTTCAAGTCTATCACTGGAAAAAGTTCATCAGTTGGAAAAGTAGTTAAAATATAATCACCTTCAAATTTTGTTGGTTCAAATTCAAATTCATCAGCAATTCCATTTCCATTTAAATCACCTTTGTAGATATATTGACCTGTGCCTTTCGGAACACGCAAAAAAATTCGTTCCAGTTTTGCTGATCTTTGCGAAGATGCTTCATAATACAAATCGGATTGTAAAAATCTTTGAAAGAAAATTCCTCTTCCTAAGTATTTGATCGCAAGTGATTGATTGTTCAATCTTCCCAGGCTTTTAAATTGATCGGAATACTTCCTCTGTCTTAATGATAAATCAAGTGATGAACTCAAATTTGAGATATTCTTCAATCTTAATCCGATTTGATAGATATAACTATTTGCTTCTTCTTCAATCTTTTGATTCAACGGCAAATAATCTTTTCTGAAATTGAAAGCAGAATTTATGTCAACATATTTTATAAAAGCTGAATTCAATCCAAAAGTAAAATCATAAAATCTAAAACTCGAAATCAACAACGAGTCATTTGAAGATTTATCGTGCTTATTTTCAATTTCAATTTTTAAGTAAGGACTGAAGTTGTGATAATCATACTTCAAATTAAAATAGTTCTTCTGGTAATTTGAATTTATTTGAATTGACCTTGATATCAATCCTGAAAAGAAATAGTCAACTTTGAGATGTTCGAACAATTCTGAATTAATTGAACCAGTTAAACGCTCGCTTGTAAAGTTATTTCCTCTTCTTACTCTTCCTAAGGATAATTTTGAATCAAAACTTTTACGGAAAAACCTAAAATTAAATTCTCTCAGTAGTTCATCAGAGGTCTGATTACTTAATCCCAGATTCCAGTTTCGTTCATACTCAACTTCATAAATTCTGGTTAATGGTGAATAATTTTCATCCGTTTTTCTCTCGAAATAACTTGCTGATATATTTCCATCAATTAGGGCGAATAGATCAAACTTGATAGAATCGAGAACTAGTTTGTAGTTGTATGCTTTGCCTTTGTTTTTTTCATCATCAATGGGTGAAAAGCGATTTCGATCAAAAGAAGATAGAGAAATTTCACCTTCAGTATAAAACTTCTGGCTAATGAATAATTTTGAATAAAGACTTCCAATTTGTTTTAATTCAGGCATTGGAAGTAAAATTATTGGAGAATAATTTCCTTTGTTAGTTCCGACGAATTTGTATCTCCCAAATCCTGCACGGACATAATCGCCCTTTCCATCTCCCACATATGAAAAGCTTACATTGTAAAAAGCTGAATCCGTCCCTGGACTAAATTCAAAAAAATTCACTACCTGTCCGGCAATTACTGTATCTCGCAAACGATAAATCCCAGCAGGTTTTCCGGTTGAATCATAACCAACAAATTTTACTCCACTCTTTGATGCGGACAATCTATTATTTCCACTTTGAGCAAGAATTTTTTTATCAGATTCTGAAAGTGAAATATCAATTGGCAAATCCTGATTATCCCCTTCTCGAAAATAACTGAAACCAATTTGAACTCTATCTGAAAAAACGAACGAATTAACGGTTGTTCCAAAAAAGTTTCTTTCAAATTTTCTATCTGAATATTCGAAATCAACCTTTATTCTAGATGCATTTGTAATCACGGTTCGGGGAGTAAAAAAAATCTCTCCTGTTGAATAGTCTATAGTGTAATCATAATTTTCGCCTCTAATTTTTTCTTCACCATTGATATAAACTTTCTCAGTCCCAGCAAGGACTATAATTTCTCTTTCGTTATTTTCACCGGTCAATCGATAAGGACCCTGTACCCCATCAATTCCATTAAATTGTTGAGATCTAAATTTTCCTTTTGCACTTGCATAAGAAATGTTTGCATAATTTTTTTGATCAATGAAAGCGGTAGAAGTCAATCCTTGAAGTTTTTTATCAACGACACCGAAATTTCCAATTCGTTGCGTGTATTGAAAATCTCCGAAAGTTGCCTGAGCATTTTTATGTTTGATATCAATGTAAACTTTATCTATTTCTTGAAGAGTTCTTGTATTCCCTTCAGGTTGAATAGGTGAACTTTGATCAGAAAGAACCGCTGTCACTTCAACATCATCACTTAATTGACCGGAAAGTTGAAGTCTCAATCCAGAATTAAGTGTAAAATCTTTATTCGACCCAACAGAAAAACCTCGAGTTAAAACTCCACTTCTCTCAATCTTTGATCCAAAAATATCATCCGTTAAACTTGATGTTTGTGTTTTTCTGATTGTGGTGAATTGCTTTTTAGTCGAAGTGTCTCTGAAAATTTGTGGATAATTTTTTCGAATTAATTCTCTTTTAACTGGAATTAATTTGTAATAAATAATTAAAGTCTGACCAATAAATTTTTCATCTTTTAATTGAATGGTTTGATTTAATCTGTCAAAAATGTAATCATCATTTGAGAGTTCTATTGATTTAATTTTAAGTGTAAAAATTGAATCAACAGGAAAAGGAAGATCGTTTAAGGGAATCAAATTAGATTTAATCTGAAGAGTATCAATTCGAATGTTTCTATCAAGTTGAGCGATTAAATCACCTGAGCAAATAAAAAGAAACAGGCAAATCAGACTTAAAGAATAAAATTTTTTTACTTTCAATTTCATCTCTCAAAAATATAAACAAGGTAGAAATGTTTGCCTGTTTCTTCTTTAACTCAATTTTTTGACGATAATTTTTGAACCAATAACTTCCGTTACTTCTACTTCTTCATCTTTTTGAATGAAATCGCCTTCAGAAATTACATCATATCTCTTACCATCAATCAATACAATTCCAGCAGGTCTTAAAAACGAAAGAGCTTTTCCTCTTTTACCAACCAGAAAAGATAAATCAGGATTTGAAACAAAACCTTCTTTTTGAGTTTCAGATGTTGCAAGAATTAATCTTCCCCAGATTGGAGTACCTGGTAAGAATCTCCATAGAATAAAAAGAAAAACTATCGACGCAATAAGTGAAGCAGCAAGTTGAATTATTGCGTTCGAAATTTCGTTCTCAGATATTACTGGAAACTCACCAATCAAACCAAAAAAGATAGCTCCTATCATCATTATGATGCCGAGAATTCCAAGTAAACCAAAACCAGGGATATAAAAAATTTCAATTAAAAGTAAAGCAAGACCAATTATGAAAACTAATATCTCCCAGATATTTGCAAGTTGAAGAATGTAACCTGTGCCAAAAAATAATGCGAGCGAGATTAATCCAATAGTTCCAGCTATTCCCCATCCTGGTGTTTTTATTTCTGTTAACAATCCTAAAATTCCAAGCATTATAAGAAGTCCACTTATAATGGGATTGCTTAAAAAACGAACTACTTTCTCAGCCCAATTAATTTCTGAAGTAATTATTTCTGCATCTTGAAGATTAAAATGCTCAAGAACTTCTTGAAGATTAGAAGCAATAAAATCGCAATAACCAACCTTTACAGCTTCTTCAGTTGTCAAAGTAAGAAGTTTGGTCGAATCATCGAGTTCGGGAAAATCTTTGATTACAATTCGTTCATCGACCATAGCTTCTGCAATATCAGGTCTTCTTCCATTTCTTTCCGCAGTTGAACGCATTTCGGAACGCATATAAGATTGATATTTTTCAGTTGCTTTCGTTCCAGATTGATCAACAACCGTTGTTGCACCAATAGTTGAACCAGGAGACATAACGATTTTTTTTGCAGAAATAGAAATCAACGCACCAGCAGAAATTGCTCGCTTATCAATAAAGGCAATAGTTAAAAGTTTAGTATTAATTACGGCATCACGAATTTGTGTCGCTGCATCAACTCTGCCACCAAAAGTGTTGACCTTCAAAATTACAGCTGATGCTCTATTCTCTTCAGCTTCATTAACGACTCGTTGAACATAAGGAGCAAGACCTAAATCAATATCTCCACTGATGTCAATTAAATAAACTTTTTTCTCTTCTTCTGATTGTAAATTTGAAATTAGAACGATAGCTAAAACTAAAATTGAAAAAAATTTATTCATCATATACTAACCTTTAATTACACCAATTGGTTTAAGTTTTGCAACCTTTTTCGAAATTCCAGCTTGATGAACAACCTCAACAACTTGAGATACATTTTTATATGCTTCTGGAATTTCTTCTGTTATGCCTGATTTTGTAGTTGCTTGAATAAATACTCCTCTCTCTCGCAACTTGCTTACAGCTTCATCAGCGGACATCATTTTCTTTGCTTTATGTCTTGAAAGAGTTCTCCCCGCACCGTGACAGGTTGACCCAAAAGTTTCTTCCATTGCTTTCTCTGTTCCAACTAAAACATAAGAATAAGTTCCCATACTACCCGGGATAATTACTGGCTGACCAATGGGACGATAAACTTCAGGCAATGCTGGATGTCCTGCAGGAAATGCTCTTGTTGCACCTTTTCTATGAACAAGTACTGTCATCTTTCTTCCATACACATTATGCTCTTCAATTTTGGCAATGTTATGACAAACATCATACACAATTCTTACTTTATCTGTTTTAAATAATCTTTTAAAAACATTTCGAACATTGTAAGTAATCAATTGTCGATTATTAAATGCAAAATTTGCTGCCGAAGCCATCGCCTGTAAATATCTTTTGCCTTCTTTCGAATCAATGGGAACGCAGGCAAGCTCTCTATCCGGAACTTTAATTCCATAATTTTTCATTGCAGCATCCATTTCTTTTAAGTAATCAGTACAAACCTGATGCCCAAGTCCTCGTGAACCTGTATGAATTAATACAACAATCTGGTTTTTATGTAATCCAAAACCTTTTGCAATCTCTTCGTCAAAAATTTCCTGAACAATTTGAACTTCGGTAAAATGATTTCCCGAGCCGAGTGTACCTAATTGATCTCTTCCTCTTTCCTTTGCTTTATTTGAGACCATATCAGGATTTGCATTTGGAAGCCTTCCATATTCTTCAATGAATTCTTTGTCCTCAGGTCGAGCATATTTGTTTTGAATTGCCCAATCAATTCCGAGTTTCATAACTTCGTCGAGTTCGGGATAACTCAACTTCAAGTCACCCCCTCGACCAGTACCTGATGGAATTTCATGAAATAGCTGTTTTACAAGTTCTTCAATTTTCGATTTCACATCATCAAATTCAAGGTCAGTTGCAAGCAAACGGACACCACAATTTATATCGTAACCAATTCCACCTGGAGAAACAACTCCCTCTTTCAAGTCAACAGCTGCAACGCCACCTATTGCAAAACCGTAACCTTGATGAGCATCTGGCATTCCAAGTGAGTAACACACAATACCAGGCAAAGATGCAGTATTCGCAATTTGTTCGATTGTTTTATCGTTTTTTATTGCTTCTAACAAAGTTTCATCAGCGTAAATTATACCATCAACCTTCATAAATGGAAAATTCGATTTTGGTATTCGATATTTATAATCAGTTATTTTTTCGATTATCATATGTCCACAAAAAATTTGATTGTTGTTTGATCCTCATTTTCAATAATTTCCAGTTGATGAAAAGTTACAGCTTTTACATAAAGATGCATTGGAAAATCATCAAGATTAAATTGAAAAGATTTGTAACTCAAAGTCACCATATTATTACTCAAATTATGAATTTGGGGTTTCACGGGAATAATTTTCCTTGTATCAATCAGATATAAAATTTCATTCATTGTATCAACGAATAGACTTTCCCTATCAAAACTTGAAATTACCATGATTTTGTATCCAGCTTCACAATCAAAGTCAACGAATGATCTTCCAAAAATTATTTCCAGCAAGCCATAAATTGCTTCTACGAAAGCTTCTTTAAGAGTAGAAGCACAAACTTCAATCCCAATATCTGCTGTATGGTCTAAAAATTTATAAGCCATATTTTTTAAGATCTATTTATTTAAAAATAAAAAAGCCGAGAAAAATTCCCGGCCAATTGAAAGAAAAGTTTCTGAATTAATCTTTCAGAACTGTTGCAACAGCTGATTTTTCAAATTTTAATTTTACATTATCAGCAACTTGAACAACAACTGTTCGGTCATCAATTTGAGTGATAACGCCATAAATTCCACTTGACATCACGACTTTATCACCTTTTTTCAATTCGCTAAGCATTTTCTCTCTTTCTTTCATTCGCTTTTGCTGCGGTCTTATCATCAAGAAATACATAATCAAAAAAATCGCAGCAAACATAATGAGGGTGCTTAACATACTTGCGCCTGGATCCTGTCCCGGCTGCGGTGCAAATAATAATACTGAGTTAATCAATGATTTCCTCCTTGTTTATTGTTAGTTTTTGTGAAATTTTTTCAACTTTTTCTTTTTTCCATTCTGTGAATTTGTCTTCCAGAATCATTTTTCGTGCTTCTGAAATCAAATTTAAGTAAAATCTGAGATTATGAATAGAAGCCAGCTGAAGAGCAAGAATTTCTTTTGCAACAAACAAATGCCTCAAATATGCACGAGAAAAATTTTTACAGGTATAGCAATTACATTCATCATCAACTGGTGAAGGGTCATCTTTGTACTGACTGTTTTTAATAGATAAAACTCCCTTGCTTGTAAAAAGATAAGCATTTCTTCCGTTGCGAGTAGGCATAACACAATCGAACATATCAACTCCGCGTTCAATTGCTTCCAGTAAATTTTCAGGACGACCTACTCCCATTAAGTATCTCGGTTTTGTTTCAGGCAGCAAATCTGTTGTGAAGTCCGTAATCTCATACATTTCTTCAGTCGATTCGCCAACAGCTAAACCACCAATTGCAAATCCATCAAAATCGATTTGGGTTAAATCATAAGCCGAAATCTTTCTCAAATCCTTGAAGACACTTCCCTGCACAATCCCAAATAAAAATTGCCTGTGTTCGTAAAGTGAGGATGTCAAACAAAAATATTCATAAGCTCTTTTAGCCCATCTGGTTGTTAACTCAACGGATTTCTTAACATAGTCATATTGAGCAGGATAACCAACGCACTCATCTAAAACCATCATTATATCAGAGCCAATAGCTCTTTGAATATAAATAACTTTTTCAGGTGAGAAAAAATGCAAAGAACCATCGATGTGAGATTTAAATTCCACACCATCTTCATGAATTTTTCGAAGTTCACTTAAGCTATAAATCTGAAATCCACCACTATCAGTTAGAATCGGTTTAGACCAGTTTATAAATCTGTGAAGTCCACCAAATTTTTCTAAGATTTCGGTTCCCGGTCTCAAATAAAGATGGTATGTGTTGCCTAGTATAATTTGTGCACCAATCTCATCAAGTTCACGATGTTCAACAGCTTTAATTGCACCTTGAGTTCCAACTGGCATAAAAATAGGAGTTAAAATATCTCCGTGTGAAGTATGAATTACACCGGCACGAGCTTTTGAGTTTTTATCTTTCTTAATTAATTCAAAAAACATTAACTCTCTTCTCTCTTCAATTCTACTAACTTAACAAGATCAATTTTATTTGGAGTAGCCTTAATAATTGTAATTTTAAAGTGATCAAGAATAAATTCTTCTCCTTCTTGAGGAATTCTACCAAGTCGATTAATTATATAACCACCAATGGTTTCATATTTACCTTCAGGAATTTGAATTCCAATTTGGTCCAGAACTGCATCAATTTCAACTCGTCCACTTATTAGATATGTATTTTCACCTATTTTTCTACAAATGTTTTCATCCAGATCGTATTCATCTTTTATTTCACCAAGAAGCTCTTCAAGTAAATCTTCTGTAGTCACAAGTCCAGAAGTTCCACCATATTCATCGACAACAATCGCAATTGAAATTCCTTCTGATAAAAATTCTTTCAAAAGTTCAATGCTTGGTTTAGTTTCTGGATAAAAATTTATGGGTCGCATTATTTCTACTATTTCATTGAAGTCTGTAAAAAGATCACTTAGATAAACAACGCCACGAATTGTATCGAGCGAACCTTCATAAATTGGAATTTTTGAATATCCGCTATCAATAAAAATTTGATAAAGCTCTTCTTTGGACGCATTTATATCACAGGCAACGATCTCTGTCCGTGGTTGCATTGCTTCACTGACTTTTTGATTACCAAGTTCAATCACACGATCAATCATTTTCTTATCTTCTTTATCGACTTCACCAGCTTCAAGACTTTCTTTTAAGAGTATTTTAATGTCTTCTTTTTCAAGAATTTGAGGCAGATCAAAAGATATTTTAAACTTATTCAAAATATATTTAGAGATCCTTTCAAGTAACTTAACAATTGGATACAAAATAAATTTGAAGAAACGGAATGGATAAGAAAAATAAAGAATTGCAATGTCAGCTACTTCCTGAGTAAACGATTTTGGGAGAATTTCACCAAAAGTTAAAAGAACCAGAGTAGTAAAAAGTAAAGTTGATATTTCTGATAACTGAAAAGTTTGCTGGAGATAAAGACCAAAAAAAGAAGCAAAGGTAATATTAGCTATATTGTTTGCAACCAGAATTGTTACAAGAACTTCCTCTGGATTTTGAATTATTTTTCTTGCTGCCTGTGCACCAAAAATATGTTGCTTTGCTCTAATTTCAATTTTAATCTTATTTGCAACGATAAATGCAATCTCATTTGCTGAAAAATAAGCTGAACCAATCAAAGCCAGAAAGATAATTACAAATTCCATAGTCAATAAACTATTTCATATTCTTGTGACTTAATTAAAACTTTTTCAGAAAATTTCTTACTTCCAATTGTAAAATTAACATTCAAATACAAATCTGCTTTTCTATCATTTCCTGGAATCATTCCAACTACTTCTGAACTTAAATTCAAATTTTGAAATCTAATATCTTCATTATGTGATAATGTAACAGGATAAAATTTATCGTCATAAAAAATTAGAATATCACCATTTGAAAAGGCTAAACCATATTTCAAAGAGTCAATTCTCAATTCTTTATTAGAAATATTTCTCAGCGAATAATCAAGCACAATGTGAAACTTTGACCTTGCTTCAACTTTCGGCATTGCATCAAACCACATTTCAAGTAGATTAACCTCGACATCAAAAAATTTAGAATCATTAAGTTTTGGAGCTGAACAGTAACTAATTAAAAGTATCAAAGATAAAAAGATTAAATTTTTCATTACCAGATTTTAATGTTTAACTTTTGTTTATAAATAATAGCAATTGAAGTCAGAATCCACAAAATGATATTAATTATCATTGGCACATCTGAAGTTACAATGTAAGTTGGATTTTCACCTAAATTTTTCTTATGAACCAGATAAAGATATCTAAAAATTCCATAAACAACGAAAGGAGTTGTAAAGATTAAATTTTCAGTGTGAAATAATTCTTTTGTCCTTTCAGAAACTGTGTATAATGCGTAAGAGATTACTGTTCCAGCTGCTGAAATTGTTGCCATTTGATCAGCAAAATTAATAGAATAATCACTCAGTACTTTTCTTGTAGTTGAATTATTTTCGATTATTGCAAGTTCACTTCTTCGTTTAGTCACAGCAAGAAATAATGAGAGAAATAAAGTTGTTAATATCAACCAGCTGGAAATATAAACATCAATCACCCATCCACCTGCGATTATTCTAATCATAAATCCAAATGCAATGAAGAAAATATCGAGAAGTACAATTTGCTTTAACTTAAAGCTATAAAAGAGATTAATTATAAAATAAGTCGCAATGGCAATCTTGAATTTTAAATTTAAGTCATAAGCAAAAATCATCATTCCCACAAAGAACATGAATGAAATTACTATTGCTGTCGGTCTGGATATCTTTCCTGAAGGAAGAGGACGATTTTTCTTCACAGGATGATTTTTATCCTGTTCAAAATCTGTAATATCATTTATTATATAAACGACACTCGAAATAAAACAAAATGCAACAAACGCTTTAATTGAAATCAACAGATATGTTTCATCAAATAAATGATGAGAAAAGATCAGTGGTGCAAAAAGAAAAAAGTTCTTAATCCACTGCTTTACACGAATCAGCTGAAGAATATCTTTTATTTCAGAAAACAACACTTTCCTCATAAACACCATAGACTTTTTTAAGTTCATCAACCATTTCGCCTAAGGTTACATAGTTTCTTGCACAATCAAGAACATAAGGCATGATGTTTTTCTCATCAATTGCAGCTTGACGCAATGCCTCAAGTTTTTCTTTTACCACTTCATTATTTCTTTCCTGACGTAACTTTGCAAGTGCTTCTCTTTGTTTTATTTCAACTTCTGGTGGAATATAAAGTATTGGTATCTCAATTTTCTCTTCTTTCTCAACAAACTCATTAACTCCAACAATTATTCTTTGCTTTTCCTCAATTTCTTTTTGATAACGATAGGCAGCGTTCGCAATTTCTTTCTGGAAAAATCCCATTTCAATTGCTGGAATTACTCCACCGAGTTCATCTATCTTTCTGAAATATTCATTTGCCTCTTCTTCAAGTCTATTGGTCAATGCTTCAATGTAGTAACTACCACCGAGCGGATCGATTGTATTAATTACTCCAGTTTCATAAGCAATGATTTGTTGAGTTCGTAATGCAATCTTCACAGCTTTTTCACTCGGTAGAGCAAGAGTTTCATCCATAGAATTTGTATGTAATGATTGAGTTCCTCCCAGAACTGCAGCAAGAGCCTCAAAGGCTGTTCTGATAATATTATTTTCTGGTTGTTGAGCTGTTAATGAGCACCCAGCAGTTTGAGTATGAAAACGTAACCACCAGCTTCTTGGATTTTTTGCTTTATAAACTTCTTTCATTCTTCTTGCATAAATTCTTCGAGCAGCTCTAAACTTTGCAATCTCTTCAAAGAAATCTAAGTGAGAATTAAAGAAGAATGAAAGCCTCGGTGCAAATGAATCCACATCCATCCCTCTTGCTATGCATGCTTCGATGTAAGCAAATCCATCAGCAAGAGTGAATGCAAGTTCCTGTGCCGCAGTCGATCCAGCTTCTCTAATGTGATAACCACTGATTGAAACTGGATTCCATTGTGGGACTTCATTAGTACAATACTCAATCATATCAACAATAATTTTCAATGAAGGTCTTGGTGGAAAGATGTATTCTTTTTGAGCAATGTATTCTTTCAGAATATCATTTTGCAAAGTTCCTCGTAACTTTTTGAAATCAACCCCCTGCTTTTCTGCGACGGCTAAGTAAAATGCAAAAATCATTGCAGCAGGCGAATTAATTGTCATTGAAGTGGATACTTCACCGAGTGGAATTCCATCAAAGAGTTTTTCCATATCAACGAGAGAAGAAACAGAAACACCACAAATGCCAACTTCACCTTCAGACATTGGTGCATCGGCATCCCAACCCATTAAAGTTGGTAAATCAAAGGCAACTGAAAGTCCCGTTTGGCCATGTTCTAGCAAATACTTAAATCTTTTATTTGTATCTTCAGGAGTTCCAAATCCAGCAAACTGCCTCATTGTCCACAATCTTCCTCGATACATATTTTTATGAATTCCTCGAGTGAATGGAAACTCACCCGGAAAACCTAAGTCCCTTTCATAATCAAAATCCCCTAAATCGTCCGGTGTATAAAGAATCTCAACCTTATTGCCACTTATTGAATTGAATGTTATTGGAATAGTTGGCTGGGCTTCAGCTTCCTTTTTCCATTGAAGCTTTTTCTCTTGAAAATTTTTGTTTTCCATTTTTACCCTCACTTTTAATCTTCTTTGTTTACGGTTCTCCCAAATCTTCTATCGAGTTCATCGATAGTAAGTTTTATAAAAACTGGTCGACCGTGTGGACAAACATAAGGAATTTTTGTTGCGAATAAACTGTCAATTAGCGTAATCATTTCTTTTTCTGTTAAAGGATCACCAGCTTTAATGGCACTTTTACAGGCAAAAGATTTTGCAAGATTGTCTTTCTCATTGGTTACACTTGTTAATGCAAATTCACGATACATTTCCAGAATTTCAAGTAGAATTTCTTTCTCCTTTCCAGGTTTAATATCCTGTGGAATTCCGCTGATTATAATTGCTGATTTTCCAAATGGTCTTATATCAAAACCAATTCTATTAAGATAATCCTTCAATTCCATCACAAGTTCAAAGTCTGGTTTGGAAAGTTCAATGGTCTGAGGAAATAGTAATTGCTGAGAAAATGGAATCGCATTTTCTATACTTTCAATTGCTTTTTCGTAAAGAATTCGTTCGTGAGCAATGTGTTGATCAATTATCATCAATCCATTTTTAATTGGAGTGAGAATATATTTATTATGAAGCTGCCATACCTGACGAGTAACGATTGGCTCGCTTTCAATAGATGCTTTTTCAAATGATAAAGAATTAATAATATTCTTTGTTTGATCAACTATATCTAATGCAGAATTTATCCCTTCTTCTATCTCAAACTTTTTCAGATTTTTTTGATCCTGAGAAGAAAGAATTGATGAAAAATCCTTTTTTGGCTGACCATAAATTTCTCTGGCAATAAAACTATTTGGCTCAACAACAGGATTTTTAAATCTAGTCTGAGTAAACTCATCAAGTTCTTTCAATTCGATTTGAGGAGAAAAATCTCTTGTTGATAATGAATCTTTCACAGCTGCATAAATTGATGAATAAATTAAATTTTCATCATCAAATTTTACTTCTAATTTTGACGGATGAACATTAACATCAATATGTCTGGGATCAATGTTCAAGTACAAAAGATAAAATGGATACTCACCTTTTTCGATTAAATGTTCATAACCACGATAAACTGCATGTGAAACTGATTTATTAATGACAAATCTTCCATTTAGAAATAGAAATTGCTGACCTTTTGCTTTTTTTGCAAAATGAGGAGCTCCGATGTATCCCCAGATTTTAAGTTTTTCAGATTCAAAATTTACCGGGATTAAAGATTCCAGAAATGATTCACCAAAGAAATACTGAATCCTTTTTTCGATGGAAGATGGTGGAAGGTCAAAGACAAGTTTTTCATCATCAATAAAAGTAAAACGAATATTCGTAAAACTTAAGCTAATTCTTTGAAATGTATCGAATATGTGTTTGAACTCCGTTGCATTTGATTTTAGGAAATTTCTTCGTGCTGGAACATTAAAGAACAAATTTTTCACGCTTATATTTGTTCCTTTATCACAATGAATGTGATTTTGTTCTAAAATTTTTCCACCTTCAATTAAAATTTGAGTTCCAAGTTCTTCTTCTTCAGTTTTAGTCTTAAGTTCAACTCTTGAAACGGAAGCAATTGAATAAAGGGCTTCACCTCTGAAACCTAATGTTTGGATTCTCTCAAGATCATCAATATCCGAAATTTTACTTGTGGAATGACGATGAAACGCAAGTCTGGCATCTTCAGCAGACATTCCTATTCCATTATCAATAACTTGAATTAAAGTCTTGCCTGCATCTTTGATTATCAATGTAATATGTGTTGCCTGAGCGTCAATCGAATTTTCTAGTAATTCCTTCACAACCGATTCAGGTCTCTGAACAACTTCACCAGCGGCGATCTTCGAAGCCACATTTTCTGGTAATATCTTAATTTTTCGCATAACCTTCTAACATTTCAATTTTAATTTATCTTTCTACTTCTACATTTACAAACAATCTGATTGTATATTTTGTTTTTATTAATCAGAGAGAAATATCAACAGGCTTGTTCGTCCTGAGCGATTCAATAATTGCAAAAGTTGTTAAAGTTGTCAAATAAAGTGATTCCAGAGTTATAGGTGATTGAGTTCCATTTTTTATAGCGTTAATGAAAGCCTCTACTTCCTCTTTGTGTCCTTTTCCAAAGTAATTCTTTGACTTCACCCTACCCCCGGAGTAAAAATTAACTTTTTCGAAATTGTGAAGAATTGCAGACTTCTGGAGTGCTGATACTTCCAGATATTCTTTCGGAATTGACGGATCTGCATTAGCCTGATAAATGATTGTTCCAATTGAACCATCTTCAAATTTCAAAATGATAGAAATTGTATCTTCTTCCTTCATAAAACCTTGCTTAAAAGAAATCGATTGAGCAAAAACCTGTCTAGGATAAGAATTACAAATAAAAGAAAGAGTATCGACAAAGTGGCAGACTTCCCCAATGATTCGACCGCCCTGTTCTTCCCATTGTGTCCAGTGTTCAAGTGGAAGTTTGCCCGCATTTACACGATAAAGGAAATTAAATGGACCTGAGGGAAAAAAGTTTTTAATATCAACAACGCTTCTGGCAAATCTTCTATTAAATCCAACCAATAAGAATTTCTCATCAAGTTGAAGATCGATGATTTCTTTTAATTCATCATAACTGATTGCAAGTGGTTTCTCAACAAAAACTTTTTTACCAGCTTGAAGTGCTTCTTTCACATATTTTGCATGACTATCGTGACGTGTTGCAATAAAAACTACATTTATATCAGGATCATTTAAAATTTCTTCTGGTGATGTTGTAAATTTTTGAAAGCCGAATTTTCTTGCAACATTACTCGAAGAAAGTCCGTCTGTCGTACATACATTTAACAGATTTACATCAAGGTTTTTCAAATGGGGTAATAATGAAGTCTGAGCAAAACTTCCTGCACCGATAAAACCAAGATTTATATTTGAAGCGGCTTTTGTCTTGGTTGAGAATTGAACCGTTTTTGTTTTAACAATTTCTTCTTGAGAATATTCAAATAAAATTCCGCGATAAAATTCTTGCTTTTTACCTAAAATCAAATCATACGCATTTTGATAATCGTCAATTGAAAACCTATGCGTAATAAGAGATTTGAAATCTAATTTACCTTCAGACAAAAGCTCTACAATCGCCTGCATATTTCGATTTTCTGTCCATCTCACATAACCAATAGGATAATCGATACCCATTTCCTCGTACCTTGGATCATAACGACCTGGACCATAAGATTTCGAAATCACGACTTCAATTTCTTTGTTATAGAAAGGACCTCGGGGAATATCCATTTTGACAGCACCAACGACAACAACTTTCCCTTTATCTCGAGTTATTAAACCAGAAAGTTCAATCGGTTCATTACTCTCAGTTCCTGCAGTAATCAAAACTTTATCTACGCCTACTCCGTCAGTTAAGTTAATTATGGTTTCCTTTTCACTCTTTGAACTTTTCAAGACGAAATCAGCACCAATTTTTTTTGCAAACTCAAGTGCTTCATCAGAAATATCAAGTCCAATAACTTTGCATCCGTTAGCTTTTAATAATTGAACTGTAATAAGTCCTAACAAACCTAATCCGATGACAGCAATATTTTCACCAAGAGTTGGATTTGCGAGTCTGATTCCCTGAAGAGCAATTGCACCTAAAGTTGTAAAAGCCCCTTCTTCAAAACTTACATTTTCTGGTAACTTCACACATAAGTTTTCAGGGACAAAAACAACTTCAGCATGATTTGCATAACCTGCACCAGCACAGGCAACCCGATCGCCGGGTTTAAATTTTTCACTTGAAGATTCTAAAACTATTCCTGATGAACTATATCCAAGTGTTTTATAATCGTTCAAGTTGCCCAGAATTCGTTCAACTGTTGATATTAGTCCGTCTCTTCGAATAATTTGATAAACTTGCCTTACAACATCAGGATTTTTATAAGCTTTGACTAAAAGATTTTCTTTACCAGTCTCAACAGTTGTTCTTTCAGTGCCTGCGCTAATCAGTGAAAAATAATTTTGGACAAGCACACCCTTTGGTTTTAAAAAAGGAATGGGGAGATCAACAACTTTCATCTCCCCATCTTTAATTCTCTGAACTAATTGTTTCATCTTTCTAAATCTTCTTTAAGAACTGGTTTTCTTCCTATTGAGTAATAGACAAACTTATGCTTTAATGCTTTTTCGTTATCAAAAACATTTCTTCCATCAAAAATTACAAATTCTTTCATTAAATTTTTCATTGTTTCAAAATCTGGTGTTCTGAATTCGTTCCACTCTGTTGCAATTATTAAAGCATCGGCATCTTTACAAGCAGATAGTGCATCTTGTGCATATTCGATTTTATCACCGTAAACTTTTTTTGTATTCTCAATTGCTTCAGGATCATAAGCCACAATTTTCCCGCCAAGTTCTAAAATTTTATCAATTATTTTAAAAGCCGGAGCTTCTCGCACATCATCAGTCTCTGGCTTAAATGCAAGTCCCCATAAGGCAAATCGTTTCCCTCTAATATCCTGATTGAAATGTTTCAAAATTTTATTTATCAAAACAAGTTTCTGTTTTTCATTCGTTTCGATTACTGCATCGATTACATTTGATTCAACATTTGCTTCCTTAAATGACTTTTGTAGAGCCTTAATATCTTTTGGGAAACAACTTCCACCAAATCCAATTCCCGGGAATAAAAATCTTTTTCCAATTCGATTGTCAGCGCCCATGGCAATTCGAACCATATCGACATTTGCACCAACAGTTTCGCAATAATTTGCAATCTCATTCATGAAGGTAATCTTTGTAGCCAAAAAGCAATTTGCAGCGTACTTGGTCACTTCAGCACTTTTTTCATCCATAAAGTAGATTGGATTTCCACTTCGAACAAATGGCTCATAAAGTGTTTTCATTAACTCTTTTGCTTTTTCAGAAGAAATTCCAATAACAATCCTATCTGGTTTCATAAAATCTTCTACAGCAAAACCTTCACGCAAAAACTCTGGATTGCTTACCACATCAAATGGAAAATCACCCGCTTTTGACTGAATTTTTTGTCTGACGAGTTCGGCAGTACCAACAGGAACTGTACTTTTATTGACAAAAATTTTATAAGTTTTGTCTTTGATTTGACTTAAGATTTCACCACACTGTTCAGCAACTTCAAGAACATGCTTTAAATCCGCAGCTCCGTCATCACCTTGTGGAGTTGGAAGACAGAAGAAAATAATCTCAGAATTTTCAACTGCATATTTCAAATCATTGGTGAATTCAATTCTACTTTTTTGAAGATTATGGTTTAAGAGTTCAGCCAGATTCTTTTCATAAATAACTGGATCACCTTTTCGAAATCGTTCAAGTTTCTCGTTATCTTTATCAACACAGATAACTCTATTACCGGTTTCTGCTAAACAAACTCCGGTGACTAATCCAACATAACCAGTTCCAATTACAGCGATTTTCATAAGTTTTCCTTAAAATATCTTGATAATCTGAGTTTTGTCTTTTTCATATCTTCGGAGATTAATTTCACATCACCAAGAACGGGCATAAAGTTAGTATCACCATTCCACCTCGGTACAACATGAAAATGGATATGATCATCTATTCCAGCACCTGCTACTCTACCTAAGTTTGTCCCGACATTATGCCCCTGAGCTGACATAGTTTTTTCTAATGCTTCAATTGATTTTTCGATTAAAAGAAAAGTTTCAAGCCGTTCTGATTCTGTCATCTCACTGATTTTTGCAACATGACGATAAGGAATAATCAAGAGATGACCATTATTGTAAGGATAACGATTCATCAAAATGAAAACTTCTTTGCCTTTATAAACCACCAGCGAATTCTCATCATCTACATCTTCATTCTTAGCATTACAAAAAATACAACCTTCTTCCTTTGGATTTTGAAATGACTCAATATATTCAGAACGCCAAGGTGAAAAAAGTCTTTGCATTAAGCTTCTTCTTCCTTCTCTTTTTCAGCCGCAGCAATAATCTTTGCCTCAATTTCCTTTGGTACTTCTTCATAATGAGATAATTTCATTTCGTAAGTACCTTTGCCTTGAGTTAAACTTCTCAACTGGGTTGCATATTTAAACATTTCAGCCAACGGAATTAAAGCACGAATTATTTGATATTCCCCATCTGAATCCATTCCAAGAATTTTTCCTCTTCTACTTGAAACATCGCCCATTACATCGCCCATAAATTCTTCTGGAACTCGAATTGTAACTTCCTGAATTGGTTCAAGCAAACATGGATTGGCAGCAAGGAAACCTTTCTTAAATGCTTGTGAACCCGCTATCTTAAACGACAATTCATCTGAATCAACTGAATGGTGCGAACCATCAAAAAGAGTAACTTTAACATCAACGACTTTGTATCCAGCAAGGACACCTTTTTCCATTGTTTCAAGTATTCCTTTTTCAACTGCGGGAACAAATCTTCCTGGAACAACACCACCAACAATTGCATCAACAAACTGAAATCCTTCACCTCTTTTCAATGGCTCTAATTTCAAATGAACATGTCCGTACTGACCTCGACCACCAGTTTGTTTTTTGTGTTTATATTCAGCGTCTTCACAGACTCCTTTGATTGTCTCACGGTAAGGAATTTTTGGTTCAACTAATTCAACTTCCACACCAAATTTGTCTTTTAATTTTTTCGCTGCAAGTGTCAAATGCAATTCACCCTGACCTCCAATAACAGTTTGTGAAAGCTCGGCATCAAAATACATCACAAATGTTGGATCTTCCTGGTGCAATGAATGGAAGCCGTTTGCAATTTTATCCTCATCACCCTGTGATTTGGATTTCACTGCAAAATGAATAATTGGTTCAGGGAATTTTATTTCTTTAAATTTAATGTTAAGAGCCTTTGAGCAAAGCGTATCGTTGGTGTGTGTATCTTTTAATCTCACCACTGCGCCTAAATCACCAGCGTAAAGGTGGGCAACCTCGGTTCTATTCTTTCCATTCAAAACATAAATCTGACTTGTTCGCTCAAATTTATTATTGTTCGTATTTATCAGGTCAAGTCCATGGGTGATCGTTCCACTATAAACTTTGAATAACGATAACTCCCCAATTGCTGATTCGGCAATTGTCTTGAATACAAACAGGGCTGGTTCACCATCTTCTTTGATTTCAATTTCAACTTCATTTCCATTTTGATAGGCTTTAACCTTATTTCTATCAGCTGGAGAAGGAAGATATGAAACGATGAAATCCATAAAGCCTGCTGTATTCACATTGGATGTTGCTGCAACTGGTAAAACCGGGACTATGGTTCGGTTAAGAATTCCTTTCTTAAGACCATTTAAAATTTCTTCTTCTGTTAATTCACCATTCTCAAAATACTTATTCATCAAATCTTCATCTGACTCAGCAATCTTTTCAACAAGTTGATTTCTAAGACTAGCTGCTTTTTCTTTGAGATTATCTGGAATTTCTTCAACCTTATACTTTCCATTTCCATTTTTTTCATAAACTAACTGTTTCATCTTAATGAGGTCAATAACTGCATTAAAATTCAATCCTTGATTAACAGGATATTGAACAATAACAGCATCATGAGTAAGCTTATGATTTATAGATTCAAAAACGCCATCAAAATCAGCTCTTTCGTTATCACATTTATTTATTACAATTATTCTTGTAAGTTCATTTTGATTAATTAATTTCCAGACTTTCTCACTACCTACTTCAATACCCTCGACAGCCTTAAGAACTAGAATTGCGGAATCAGCAACGCTTAAACCACTTAAAACCTCTCCAATGAAATCTGCATAACCTGGTGTATCGATTATATTGATTTTATTATGCTGCCATTCAAGATGCATCAAAGCAGCTGAAGTAGAAATCTGTCTTTCAATTTCTTCTGGTTTGAAATCGGAAACTGTGTTTCCGTCTTCAACTCTCCCTAATCTTGTGGTGACACCAGCTGTGAAAAGCATCGCTTCAACTAAGGATGTTTTTCCAGCACCACCGTGACCAACTAATACGATATTCCTGATATTTTTTGACTTATATTCTTTCAAGAGAAACCTCCGCTACTTTATTATTGATTTAATTAAGGATTTTTGGATTAATCTTTTTGAAGTGGAATAATTAGATAATTCAGCCTTCAGATTTTTTAAGTTTTTAAAAAAAATATAAAAGTCATTTTCTATGATTTTATTCTGACCGTCTAAACAAAGTCTGGAAAAAAACTCTAATTCCTTTAATAATAGCTCTTGCATTCGATTGTAATTCATCAATTGGTTCTTCAATTGTATTAACAATTTTATCTTTTATCCGTTTGTAATCTTCAGCGGTTTCTTTAACTGCATCAAATGCAGAATTTAGCTTATCAATATCTGATTTAATGCTTCTTGAAAGGATTGAAATTTCATCAAGTGTTTGCCTCAAATGTTCAAAAGTATTTCTTAGTTGTTTGGTAGTTTCAGATAAATCTTTTCCTATTTCCTTGATGAATATTAACAATCCTCTTAAGAAAAAGCTCAGATAAATAAGAAAAGCTGCTAGAGCGAGATAAACAACTGCAAGAAGAATAGATGTAAGTAGTTCCACTTCAAAATCTTATGTTGATTCTTTTTCAGATTTATAAGCTTCTACGCCAGCATCAATGGCAGTTTTGACTCTGCTTGCCTCTTTTGAAACATCAGTTTTTATTTTCTCAACCTTTTCAGAAGCTTTTGATTTTGCCTCTTGTAAAACTTTTTCTGCTTCAGACAAAATCGATTGTGCTTTCTCTTTTGCTTCCTGAACTAAAGTCTCGGATTTTTTTTTACCTTCATTTATTATTTCTTGAACCTTCTCTTTTGTTTGAGAATAATACTCATCAAGGTCGTCTCTCAAGCCAGAAGCCTTATTTTTAATATCCTCTCTTAGTTCTTTACCACTTTTGGGAGCAAAGAGAAGAGCAACTAACCCGCCAACAACACTGCCAGCGAGAAATCCAATTATTAATCCTTTTGCCACGCCTTTATCAGAAGCCATTGCTTCCTCCATTTTTATTCAAAATTAACTATAACTTGATTGAGTTTCAAGAAAATTAGTTATTTAAAATTTGAAATAATCTCTTATTCTTGATCACTATCATTCGCATCAATATCAAAAACTTTTTTATGAACAACCTTTTTCTGAAAATAAATCAACCCAATTATTCCCATCAGAATTGCAAACCAAAGTGTTGCAACTCGAATCAAAAATGTTGCAACAAATGAAATATTTAATGGAATGTTCGTTCTAACCAATAGCAAGGTAAGGCTACCTTCAGTTGGACCAATACCGCCTGGAACAAGAAGTAATCCACCAATTATTGTTGAAAACGAATATACAAACAGTGACCAGAAAAATGTTGCTTCGGTATTAAAAACTTTAAGAATTACATACAAGCCAAATGCTTCAAGTCCCCAGGCAATGGCAGCTAAAATTAGCATTGAAAAAAGTGGTATGGGTCTTAACAACTTATAGGAATTTTCATAAGCAACTAAAATTTTCTCACTGATTTTATGCAGAACTTTAAGTTTGCTCATATACCTAATCACAGGCTCTGCAAATGGTCGATAAGATAATCCAAACAAAAAAGCACCAAAAATTATAAGAGTAATTAATACAATGTTTCTTCCAAAATCAAAATAAATCGCTCCCACCATTGCAACCATCAAAAGAGATACAAAATCTCCAAGTCTTTCAACCAATATTACAGGTGCTGATTTGTGGATTGAAGTTCCATTGTATTCTTTGATCAAATATGATTTCAGTAATTCACCAACTTTGCCAGGAGTAATGGACATTATCAATCCACCAAAAAAAATTGAGTAAGAAATTTTTCTCGGGATATTAATATCAAGAACTTTTAAGTAATAATGCCAGCGTTCAAATCTTAAGTGATAATTAAATAGGCTTAAAAGAAGAACAATTGGAAAATATCTAAAATCGAAAAGCGAAAAAGCTTCAATAAGTTTATCGAAATCAATGTAGAGAGAAAAACCAAGATATACTAGCGCAGCAATTATAATTCCAACCAATATTTTCTTTTGAAGATTCTTCATAAAGTCATTGTAGAATTTAATTCAAGTAAATTAATAATTGATTAAAGATGAAGAACTTTACAAGTTAAGAAATTATTTTGTAATGGAATTTAGAATTAAATATAACTTTTGAAGGGGTAACCCAACTACATTGTAATAACAGCCATTAACTTTGCTTACAAAAACTGCCCCCAGGTCATCCTGAATTCCATAAGCACCAGCCTTATCCATGCAACTTCCAGTTTTAATATATTCATCAATTTCAACAGAAGTTAATTTTCGAAAAGTTACAAATGTTTTTTCATAATCTGTAATCTTCTTACCATTTAATTGATTAATTGCACAAATGGCGGTATAGACAACATGTGTTCTTCCACTCAAAGTTTTGAGCATTCGTCTTGCGTCACTTTCCGACCTTGGTTTTTCAAGTATGTGATTATCAATTACAACTATTGTATCTGCTGCTATTATAATTTTGTTTTTAAATTTTTGATTAGCTGCTTCTGCTTTTTCTTGTGCTAATTTTTTTGCATAGATAAGTGGTTTCTCACCCCGATGATTTTCTTCTATTTGAGGATGAAACACTTTGAAATTCAGCCCGAGTAACTTTAATAGAAGTTTTCTACGTGGTGATTGAGAAGCTAAAATATATTGATACTTCCTAAGGCTCTCTAAACTCATTTTGATTAAATAAAAAGGAATGAGTATCGAATTACATTACCTAAACATTGCTTTAATGCTTCCCCAGGTACGCTTCACACTTGAAACACTGTGAAAGATGGAAATTTCATTTGAATAAGAAATCGAACCATTGTAATCAACTATTTTCAAACGATAGTAATAAATTGAACCTAAGGATTTGAAGGCAGTCTCATCAATAAATGTGTAGTAAGAATTGTTCCCTTTTGGCTGGATGGTTGCGAGTGGAATATAATCACCATTAAGAGATTTTCTTTCAATTACATACTCTTTCAAGGCAATTTCTTCTCGACTTTTCCACTCAAGAAAAACTTTGTCGTTTTCACTTTTGCCTCTAAAAAATTCAAGAGCTGCACCAGCAAAAACTAAAGTCACTAAGCTAAAAACAAATAACGGTGTTAATATATTTTTCATACGATGCAAAATTAATTTATCACCAATTGAATGTCAAATATTTTTAATAATTCAATTGCTCTAATTTTAATTGGATCTTAATGTTTAGCAGTTTCTCAATAACTTTCTTTCGTTTTTCAGCAGCCCACATTTCCGTCTCAGGCGGATAGGTTAAATATCTCAAAATCATTATAAAGGAATTGTTTTTCCCCTCTGGAATAAACTTTATATCATTAATTAGAGCCGAATGAGTTTTTTCAAGTCCATCAGATAAACGCAGAATTGCGGAAAGTATCTGAACTTTTCTTTTTTCTTCTTCGCTTAATTGCGCATAATTTGAATGCTTATCCTTTGGTAGTGCTTTTCGATGATAACGAGCAATATTTGCAATCAATTCTATTTCCTTTTCCGTAAAACCAACAAGATTTGAATTCCGAATTATGAAGTAAGAATATTTATGGTGTTTAGCTACAGAAATATAATAACCAATATCATGTAAAATTGCTGCGTATTCAAGCAACTCTTTTGCACTATTATCCAGATTATGTATTTGTTGTAACTCATCAAAAATTTTCAGAGCAATTTTTTGAACCTGTAATGAATGTTTTAAATCAACATTATATGATTTAGCCAATTCAATTACATTCTTGAACCTCTGCTGTTTTAATTTTTCTTCTTCATCCAAATTTGTTTTCAATTCAAAATCTTTACTATAAATTCTTTCAATTGCATCAATAATAATGCCCTCCCTCAAAGCATAAGCACTAGTAGTAACTCTATCAATTTTTAAACTCTCCATTATGACTTTAAGAATAAGCGTGCCTGGAACGATAATCTCAGCTCGTTGTTCATCAAGTTGTGGAATTGACTGAAGTTCATATAAAGAAGTAGCGGATAAAATCTTTTTTGAAATCTTTTCAAATTGTTTAGAGGTGAATTGTTGACCGTGAAAAGTTTTATATTTCTCTTTATCAGAACCTTCCAGATATAATAATCTTGCAACTGATTGCACCTGTCCCGAAGTTCCTATAACCTCTTCAAAACCGAGATCTTTTATTGGCTTAAGATTCGGTTCAATTAAGTTTTTAACATACAGCTCACATTTTTCTTTTTTATCCTTTGAGAAATCTTTTCCCTGATCAAAAAACATTTGAGTTAATCTGACTGCACCGACTTTAAAACTTCCTGCGTAAAGAATCTTACCTCTCTTTCCGACGAGTAACTCTGTACTTCCACCGCCAATGTCAATCAGAAGAATTTGTTTATCATAAACATTAAGTCCCTGTAAAACACCCAGATAAATCAATCGTGCTTCTTCGTATCCAGAAACAACATTAATTTCTATTCCCAGATTTTGTTTAACATATGTTATAAATTCTTCACGGTTTCTTGCTTCACGAATTGCACTTGTAGCTATTGCATAGACACTTGCGTCGTACTTATCTATTTTTTCTTTAAAATCTTTCAGTGCTCTGATTGCTCTTTCAATTCCCTCCTGTGTCAGATATTCGGTCTCTTTACCCGAACCAAAATTTATCCTAACTATTTCTCTCTGTCTATATAGAATCTCGAAATTTTTCGAAGCTTCAATTTCATCAAATGATTTGAAGCGATCTAAATTTTTTAATTCAACAATTACCAGATGAAATGAATTTGTTCCTAAGTCAATTGCTGCAATTCTTTTTGGATTCATTTTATCTTTGTATTTTTTTGATTTGAGAATACAAAGTCGATCAGTTCAACCACATCATCTACTTGAATATTTTCAATTGATTCACCTTTTTTTATGTAAAATTTATTTTCTCCTGTTGGTGCCCATATTTCTGGATCTGTTGGACCAAATAAAGCAATCAATGACGTTTTAGTCGAACCGGCAACATGCATTATGCCAGTATCATTTGAAATGAACAAATCTGCTTCATTGATAATTGCAGCCAGCTTTGGCAATGGATAATTTCTTAAAACCACGGGTTCTCTTTTTAGTAAAGGTAGAATTTGTTTTAATAATTCCTCATCCCAGTAACCAATCGTAAGAAAAATGAACGAGTTATACTTATCGTAAAGATAATTAATCACTTCAGCAAATTTAGAAACACTCCAACGATTTGGTATTTTTCCTGCACCGATATGAATTCCTACTTTTTTTCCATCCACTCTTGAAAAAAAATCCTGTGCAAATTTTTTGTCCTCATCTTTTATCAAAATATGTTCGGATAAATCACGGGTAAAAATTCCAAATGGTTTAAGAATATCTTGAATTTTTTCCGAAATATGCCTCCTATCATTTTCATCTTTTCCAACATCAATTGCATAGTCAAACATGAAAGAATATTTATTTGGCTTTTTGTCTAGACTTTTTGGACCTATTACAAATCTAGCTCCTGATAGTCTTGCAATTACACAACTTGTAAAAGAAATCGAAACGGTGACTGGAACAATTGCAACATCAAATTTCAAACTTCGCAATTGACGGAAAAAATTGAATGCTGAAAACGGATTCCAAAACTTCTTTTTATCAAATAGAATTACCTGATCAATGTATTTATTGGAAGTAATTGCATCATAATTATCATTGCTTGCAATAACGCACAAAAATGACTCGGGTAACTTTTCTTTAATTGCACGAAAAAGAGAATTGGAAAGAAGCATATCCCCAAGTTGATTATGCTGTCGTACAATTAGAATTCTGGCTCTACTTCCAATGTGATTGATTAATTCTTTTTCTGACGGCAAAGGCTTGTCTTCAGGTTTTAGAAAGAATTTTAAGAACGCAGAAAATACTTTTTTCATTTAAGATTTATTTTGATGATTTTTCATCCTCTTTGATTTCTTCATAGTCAACATCAATAATTTCTCTTTTTTCGTGATAAATTTCTGGAGAGCGTTGGTTTTTCAGAAAAACACGAAAAAAGTATTTTACAATTCGATAAGCAAAATACATCAACAATAAAAAGAAAATCAGTCGTATCATTAAAGTAATCCTTTAGGTTTTGGTGAATAATATTCAATATAAGCTCGGTCTTCTCTGAAAATTAATTCTATTAAATTATCTAAATCTTCTTTGTTATTTAAGAAATCAATTTCATTAGTATTAACTATAAGTAAAGGCGTTGTTTTATATGCAAAAAAGAAATGATTGTATGCTTCGTTAAGTTGTTCTATATAAGATCTTTGGATATTTCTTTCAAATGTTCGATCTCTCTTTCGAATATTTTCCATTAATCTATCCACAGAAGATTGCAAATAAATTACAAGGTCAGGTTTAAGAATGTTTTTTTCAAGTTGTGAGGCAAGTGCCTCATAAAGTTTTAATTCATCACCTTCGAGGTTAATGGATGCAAAGATTCGATCTTTCTCGAAGATATAATCGCTAACAAGATATTGCTTGAATAAATTTGCCTGAAGAAGATTTTGCTGTTGAATATAACGATTTACAAGAAAGAAGATTTGCGTTTGAAAGGCATAGCGTCTTCTGTCTTTATAGAATTTTTCAAGAAATGGATTAATTTCAAATTGTTCAAGAACTAAATCGGCATTTAGCTTTTCAGAAAGCAAAGTTGCAAGGGTTGTCTTCCCTGCTCCAATAACGCCTTCAACAGCAATGTAATGAATTTCTTTTCTTTTATTTTGTTCAGCCATTTTTCAAGTCAATTTATTTACTGATAAATTGTCATTTACTTGCGAAAGTAGTTCTTTTATAGTTTTTTTGAAAACAGGATGAATAAAATTCGGTTCAATTTCAAGAAGTGGTATGAGAACAAATCTACGATTGTGCAAATCGTAGTGCGGAATTTGTAGATCTGTTTGTTGAATGATCTCATCATCATAAAACAAAATGTCAATATCAATTTCTCGTGGTTGTAAATCCCCTTTTGTTTTTCTTCCAAGCTCTCTTTCGATAGAAACTAATTTTCTTTGCAGTTCAGCTGGGCTCAGTGAAGTTAAAATTGATATCACAATATTTAAAAATTTATTTTGGTTTTGAACACCATATGGTTCAGTCTCATAGATAGAAGACATCTTTTTGATTTTTGTTGAGCTTAACTGACTGATTTTTAATATTGCAAAAATCAAATTTTGAAATCGATTTCCTTTATTTGATCCGAGTGAAAGAAAAACCAATTTCATCTTTTTATTTCAACAGATGCTTCCACATAATCAATTAATCCACCAATGGGTGGATGCAATTTTCTCACTCTGACTTTTACAGCATCAACATTCTGGAACTTATCGAGAATTTTTTTACCTATTAAATAGGCAATTTTTTCAACAAGATAGAATTTATTTTCAGTTAAAATTTCTTTGAGTGATTGATAAACTTTTTCATAATTAACCGCATATTCAAGTTTATCGGTTTCGGCAGCTCTGGAAAAATCATATTCAAGTTCTACATCGACTTCAAATTTTCTACCTAAATTTTGTTCTTCTGTCATTACTCCATGATAAGCATAAAAGATAGCATTTTGAATTTTCAATTTACCTTTCATAGACTACTAACCTTTTTTTGATGATAAAACTTCTTAAGTCCTTCCCAATTTGCAATTAAAATCCCAGTAAGCACAAAAAATGCTCCTGATGAGATATTTTTCGATAATTTTTCACCTCCGATTATAACCCCAATAAAAGTTGCAATCAATGGAGTAATAAAAGATGTGAGCGATAAAATTACGACACTCATCCTCTTTAGCAAATAATAATAGGCAGTAAAATTAAACACAGTCACAAACACAGCAAGATAAACTATCATTAAAATAGCTTCAATTGAGAATTTATTTGAATTAAAATTTTCTGTAAAAAATCCAAATATTACAAGGAAAATTCCTGCAATCAAAGTTGGAATGAAATTCATGCTTAATGGATTTAAGTGTCCTCCTTTTTTCTTGATTGTTACTGCGATACTTGCTTGCATTAATGCACTTGTAATTACAGCAATCATTCCAGGCAAATAATGAGATAATTCGATTTTTAGTCCATCTTTAAAGATGAAAACTATCCCTATAAAAGATAAAATTACACCCACGATACGGGGCATACTTAAAAATTCTTCTTTTATAAAAATACTTGAAAGTATTGCAACAAAAAACGGATGAATTGCAAAAAGTATTGACGCAAGGGATGATGGGATAGTTTTTTCTGCCCAATATACAAGTGAAAATGGTATAGTATAAGAGAAAAATCCAAGTATCAAATAAAGCTTTACAGAAACTGGTGATAGCTCAAGCCTGGTTTTAGTGTAAATCATAACAAGATAGATTGCAAGTGCTGAGATTAAAAATCTAATTCCAAGATTTATAAGGGGTGTAACATATTCAAGGCTGAGCTTAATAACATACCAGCTCGATCCCCAGAAAAAACAAATCAAAAAATATATCAGCGGAATGAAAAATTTCCTATCACTCATTTGCTTTCAACCCAATTATTCCAAACATTCTACCAGAATTTTCTTTATCTCTTCGATATGAATGAAAAAGATGCGTCATCTCAAAGGTGCAAAGTTTTGAAATATGAATGTTCTCATTATTAAAACCTGCGTCAATTAAATACTGTTTATTGATTTCGGGTAAATCGATTAAAAACTTTTTTCCTCTTTTTGTTACAAATTTCACATCAAACTTGACTGCCACATCTTCATCAACTTCAAAACAATTTTTACAAATGGATGGGCCAAAATAAAAGTAGGTATTTTTCAAGCTGAGATTAAATTCTTTCTTGCAATACTCAACTATTTTCAAAAGTATCTGTGAATGAGTTCCTCTCCAACCAGAATGAACAACTCCCACAATTTTATTTTCGTTATCATAAAAAAGGATGGGAATACAATCTGCAACTGTAACCACCAAAAATAAATTTTTTGTATTCGTAAATAATGCGTCGTTTTCTTTAATCAAGCCAGGTTCATTTACAAAAGAAAATTTATCGGAATGGACCTGTTGCTGATAGACAACTCTGTTTCTATCAATTCTTAAAATCTTAAAAAATGCATCACGATTTTTTTGGATAAGTTTTTCATCAGAGTTGAAGTAGTTTCCAAGACTAAAATTTAAATTGTTCACGGAACCAACTCGTGTGCTGATCCCGTGAACAACTTCATTAAACTTATTCAATAAATAACTTTTGACGATAAGTGGCTTCATCAAACTTGATTTAATGCATCCTCCAGATCTTTAATTATATCATCAGCAGTTTCAAGTCCAATTGACATTCTAATTCCAGCAGGATCAATACCTTCCTTAATTTGTTCTTCTGCTGGGATCATTGAATGCGTCATTGAGCCAGGATGTTCAATCAGAGTTCTAACATGCCCAAGACTTACAGCAAGTGTCAATGTATAAGCATTTTGGGCGATATAATTCATCATCATATGACCTTTTTTTCTTCCTTCTTCGGGATTATTTCCTTTCAAGGCAAAATAAATCATATTTCCTGGAGCAAAATTTCCATGAAAATCTCTCATTTGTTTCTTTGCCAGTTCATAAAATTTGAAAGAAGGAAGTCCCGGATAATTTACAAATTCAACTTTTGGATGTTGAGACAAAAATTCAGCAACTTTCATTGCATTTGCAATTTCTTTTTTCATTCTAATTGCAAGTGTAGGTAATCCATAAACCATTATAGGCCAGGCACTTTTTGAAGAAAGAACTCCACCAAAGTCTTTTCTATATAACATTAAGATATCTCGATATTTTTTCTTCCCAATTACAACACCGCCAATATCAGTACCAAATCCACCAATATTTTTTGTTAAGGAATGGACAACAAAATCAACACCCCATTCAAGAGGTCTTTGACAAAACGGAGTTGCAAAAGTATTGTCCACAACAATTTTAATCTGATTTTCTTCACTTCGTTTTTTATTGTATTCATTAACTTTTTTAACAATAGCTTCTATATCGATTAATTCAAGGTTTGGATTCGCTGGGGATTCAAAATAAACAACTTTTGTATTCTCAGTTATAGCTTCATCCAGATTTTCTGGATTAGTCAAATCTACTTTGATGGTTTTGATGTTGTACCTTGGATACCAGTTATTTAAAAGTGAGAATGTGCATCCATAGAGTGTTTTATGAGCAACAATTTCATCACCTGATTTGGTTAAAATTCCAAGAACTCCTGAAATTGCTGCCATTCCACTTGCAAATGTTACAGCTGTTTCACCAGATTCAGCTGCAGCAAGATTTTCTTCAAGTATTTCTTTGTTGGGTTCGCCAAGTCGATCATAGATATAAATTGGTGGTTCTGTATCGGGTAATTCAGAAAAATGTCCAAACTCAGAAAAACCAAGGGCACCACGCTCGACTGAATCAAGTCGGAATGTAGTTGATGATGAAACTGGCGGAACTACATGATGATTATAATCCCATTTTGTTGTAAACGCCTTACCATATATAAGGTGGGTTTCTTTTGAATATTTATCGTTTGAGTTCATACTTTCCTCATTATTTTAATGCTTGTTCAAGATCATTTATTAGGTCTTCCAAATCTTCAATCCCAACCGATAATCTTATCAAACCATCTGTTAGACCGTTTTTTTCACGAATCTCTTTTGGTATCGAAGCGTGTGTCATTGTTGCTGGATGACAAACAAGACTTTCAACACCGCCTAAACTTTCGGCAAGTGTGAAGATTTTAAATTTGTAAAGAACATTTTTTGCTGTTTCAAAATCTTTAACTTCAAAAGAAACCATTCCACCAAAACCACGCATCTGTTTCTTAGCAACTAAATGCTGAGGATGTGATTCAAGTCCAGGATAAAAAACCTTTTTGACCATTGGATGAGATTGTAAATACTCAGCAATTTTCATCGCATTCTGATTATGTCTTTCCATTCTAACGGCGAGTGTTTTAATCGATCTTAATAGAAGCCAGCAATCAAATGGTGAAAGGATTGCACCTATTGCATTCTGAATAAATTTCAATCTTTCATAAAATTCATCTGAATTAAAAATTAAAATTCCACCAATTAAATCACTGTGTCCACCGAGATATTTTGTTGCACTATGGACAACAATATCTGCACCTAACACAAGTGGATTTTGAAAATATGGAGACATAAAAGTATTGTCAACACTCAGTATTAGATTTTTTGCTCTACAAAGATTTGCAACTTCAGCAATATCGGTGATCGCAAGTAGTGGGTTGGTCGGAGTTTCAATATGAACAAGTTTAGTATTTGGTTGAATTGTCTTTTCAATATTTTCAATTTTTGTTGTATCAACAAAAGTAAAACTCAGACCGTAATCAGTTAATACTCGCTCAAATAATCGGTAAGTCCCACCATAAACATCATTGGATATTATTGCGTGATCTCCGCTTTTTAGAAGAGTTGACATCGCATGAATTGCAGCAAGACCACTTGAGAATGCTAAGGCGTATTTTCCCTTTTCAAGTGTTGCAACATTTTTTTGAAGAACATCCCGTGTAGGATTTCCCGATCGGGAATAAACATAACCTTTGTGTTTGCCAATTTCTTCCTGATAGTAAGTTGTTGTGAGATGAATTGGCGGAACCACAGCATTGGTTGATTCATCAGGTTTTTGCCCTGCATGAATTGCGTCTGTTGAAAAGCCCATAACTCTACTCAAAATTTTTATAGATTATTAAAAATGAAATTTTCACTAAGCAAATTTACAAAAATTGATAGGGGGTTTGAAAGGCAAAATTACTTTATTACATCAGCAAATACCCAGCGTTCACAATAACTTCTGAGGAAAAAGAGGGAATAGTTTACTTTCTTGAAATGCCTTTTTAATAATTTTTGAACAAGTTTCAAGGTGAGCTTGTCGTATTCTGAACCAACCTGAAATGAAGCAATTCCATTTTTATTCAAGACTCTTGAAATGTTCTTAAATACATCATTTAAAAATGTTTCTCTATCTACTTTAATGAATGATTCTGGATGCATTGTCAGATCATATAACAAAACATCGTATTTATCTCTGGTAGAAACAAGATACTGTAAGGCATCCTGGATGAGAAGATTAACCCTTTTATCTTTGAATGCATTACCACAAACTTTCGGTAAATATTTTTTTGAAACATTTATTACTTCTTCATCAATTTCAACAAGAGTTACTTTTTCGGGATTATACCTCAAAATAAAATTTAAGAGTCCTCCATCACCTCCACCCAGTATTAAAACATTTCCTAATTTCTTCTTTTTCTTCAATACTGGATCAATCAATGCGTGACTATAATGTTCAGCATCAGCTTCTGAAATTTGTAAGTCTTTGTCTAAAAAAAGCATTCTACCAAAATGTTCATTCTCAATTACATCTATGAATTGATACAATGATTTATTTGAATAAAGATGTTTTTTAATGTGATATTTTACTTCAAAACCATACTCAGAACGAGATGTTAACCAATCATCCTGCTTAAATTCAATTGGGTTTCCTCTTGTGATCTCTGCAATCTTAATTGATTTTGGTCTCAATACTTTTTGAAGATATTCAATCAATTTAAGTTGCTTATTTGGATGTGAACAGGTAAAAACATCAAGAGAAAGATGTCCTGCCTCGGGATAAGTGTGTAACCCGATGTGACTTTCAGAAATTATTGCAAGAAGTGTTACTCCAATTGGATTAAATTTGTGAGTAATTATCTTTTCAAAATGAAGTCCTGAATATTCAATAGCGTTCTTTATAATCTGCTCTAATTTTTCAGGATCATTTAGGAATGTTTTCTTACACTCGATAAATTCCGCAATATGTTGTGTGCCTAATGGATTCATTTCAAATGCAAATTTAAGAAAGAGAAAAATTTATCACTAATTTTTTTAATATTTTTTTTACGAAAACTTAACATACTGATAAATTAAATTTTTATATCCAAGTAAAAATTCTTTAGCACTCATTCTCTTTCTTGATTCAGGTTGTAGTTCAAGTATGAAAATTTTTTTGTCCAATGTATTCACAAGAACTGCGTCGTCTTTAATTTCGATCAATCCAGGTTCATCATTTGAATTTTCTTCACTTAATTTTGATTTGAATATTTTAATAATCTTATCACCAAGTTTAGTAAACGCAGCAGGCACAGGAGATAAACCTCGAATTAAATTATGAATTTTGATTGCCTGTTGATTCCAGTTTATCTGACAGATTTCTTTTGTAATCTTTGGTGCGAGTGTTGCCTGTGATTCATCCTGTGGTATAAGTTCATATTTCCCAGTTTCTATTAATTTAACTGTTTCAAGTACAAGTTCACTTCCGATTTGTGAAAGTCTATCATGCAAGGTTTGAAAATTATCTTCATCATAAATAGGCACTTCCCTTTGCAAAATTATGTTGCCTGTATCTACTTTATCCTGTAAGAAAAATGTTGTTACTCCTGTGACTTTTTCTCCATTAATCAATGCCCATTGAATTGGTGCAGCACCACGATATTTGGGTAAAAGTGATGCGTGTAAATTGAATGTTCCGAGTTTCGGTATTGTGTAAACTTCTCTCGGAAGAATTCGATAAGCTACAACTATTCCAAGGTCGGGTTTAAGTTCTTGAAGTTGATTTATAAAATTTTCATCTTTCAAGTTGATAGGTTCAAAAATTTTTAATCCCAGAGACTGAGCAAATTTCTTGATTGGAGAAGGTTCAGATTTTAGGCCCCGACCTTTTTCTTTATCAGGAACTGTAATCACAGATAAAATTTCATAAGAACTATCATACAAAATTTTCAGTGAAGGTATAGCAAATTCTGGGGTTCCAAAAAAAATTATTTTCATTTGATATAATTCAATTTTTTTAATTCTCTATGAATTGCATTTTTTGTCAAATCTTGAATAATCAACTCACAAAAATACAATCCAGAAGAAACATTGTAATGATTGAAAGCAAATTGAAACTCATTGTATCCCGAGTTTACAAATTTCGAATTTTGATTAATTAAACGACCTAATAAATCATATATTTTTATTTCAGCGAAAAATTGATTTTGGTTTTCCGATTTTTGAGGAATATAAAATCTTATCTTAGTTGATGAGTTAAATGGATTTGGAAAAACTTCACTTACAAAAATGGTTTTTCTTTCATCCAATTCGTTATTTTTCTTATCTAAAATTTCTACGAAAAATTCCTTTCCATCTTGATAGTTAAACAGAATCTCCTTACCACTCTCAAGTAAATATTCTTTCCCATTTAAGAAAATGATTTTAAGAAAAATTTCACTTTCCTTTGAAATAAATTTCATCTTAATATTCAAGCTCTCACTCTGAATACGAACTAATTTTTTTTCTGATTTAAAAATCACATTTGTCCCATCATCAAAACGAACATCAAAAACATTGGATGGTGGAATTGGCGGTAATTCAAAATATTCTTTGTTAATAACTTTATCTGTAATAAATAACTTAGATGAATTTTTTTCATCTGCAATTTCCAGTATTGTTAACTCTTCAAACTCAAAATTAAATTCATTATTTCCTCGTTTAAGTCCAGATATGCTAAGAATTAATTCTCCATCAGAATTCGATTTAACCCAATATCCTTTTCCTTTGACTATTTGATTTGAAATCTGATAACCGGAACTGTATTCATAAAAAGGAGAAACTAAAATGTTTGGTGGATTCGTTTGCACTGAATTAACTGGTACAATTCCATTCAACCCACCAATTAAATTCCATCCTGCTTTAATTGGTACAGATAATTCATTAAAATTCAATCCTTGAATTGTTACATTTTGAGCGACAGGAAATTTTAACCAGTATCCTTTCCCTAATTCAAGAGTATCATTCCTCTGATAACCATTTTGATAAGTGTAAGCAAACGAGTTTGAACCAGGAAATATGTCTTTATAAAACATATTATGTCTTTTGAGTGGAACTGAGAGTAAATTCCAGTCTTCATTCAAAGAAAAAGTAGTTGTGGGCAAAGTTCGGATGGTATCTTGAAAAATCGCAATCCAGACGCTTCTTTGATTGTTATCCATCCTTGTCCAGATAGGATAAACTTTACCAATAAGAGCTGCAATTCCAGTGTAATCACCAAAAAATATTGATGAATTCGGAGTAAACGGAGATTGAGATACTTTAAATTCAGTGAATGTTTCACCACCATCAGTGGAGCGTGCCAGATATACATCGGTTCTATTATCAGTATAGTTTCTTCTATCATAATAAACGAAATACAAATAGCCGGTGGCAGGATCAACTGTCATCCAGGTAAAGAATTGATGTGTTTGTGTATTGTCTTGATTTACTCTTTTTGGTTGGCTCCAGGTATTACCACCATCAGTAGATTTAACTAGAAAAATATCGGTGTTGTTTGTACCATTTCGTTGATCTGACCAATTTACATAGATGGTTCCACGATAAGGCGAATTGCTTATATCACAAGCAGTTACAGGCAATCCGTTACACCTATAAATACCAGGTACATCAAAGTCCCATCCTCCTGGAATTGAAGTTATAACTTTGTCAACTCCCCAGGTTACGCCACCATCGGTTGATTTGTCAAAAACTAATCCCAATGGTCCTGCCCATGCTAAATAAACTTCTCCATTAGGACCAACAGCCGGAACTGCTCCCTCGACAGTATTATCGCTATCTATACAATCTCCACCTTTGTCACTAACTCTTACGGGAACAGACCAGGTTAAGCCCCCATCGGTTGATCTTGAAAATAGTATCCTAGTACTGTCCTGTGGATTTGAACTACCATAAGAGTCAAATTCAGTCCAGGCAACATAAATATTATTTCGATATGGGCTATTAGTCCAATCAACTGTGAGCCACTCTTTGTCTTGATTTCTACTCGGTGGATTATAACCAATACCAACACCACTAGACCAGGTCACATCTTTGTTTGTTGATTTTTGAACGACAATTCTATCAATCCAGTACCCTCCACTGGATGGATTTGACAGATGACCAAAGTAACAATGACCATTTAAATCAAATACAACACAAGGATCTCCCCAGACTCCAAGTGGTGATGTTAGATTACCTTGCGTCCAATTGTAGCCTCCATTTGTAGAGTAATAATAATACCTGATGTTTGCGCCAGCGACAAGATTAAGCGTGTCAAGTGGATTAATTGCAATACTCGTTTCATTTGGATCTGTGCTTGAAGGTTGGCTAACTCTAATGTTAGGAAATTGAGCTAAAAGAGTTGATGATAAAATTAATAAGATTAAGTAAAGTTTCTTCATTATCCATCTCATAATTATAAAAATTAAAGCCCCAACTTGTGGGGCTAAAATTTTAAATTTTATTTCATCAAAATCATTTTCTTAACATCAGTGAACTTATCCGTAATCAATTTATAAAAATAAATTCCTGACGAAAGTTCTGATGCATCAAACTTGATTGTATGTTTACCTTCATTCAATTCTGAATTTACAAGAGTTGCAATTTCATTACCAAGAACATCATAAACTTTTAGTTTCACATTCATTCTGTCAGGTAAAGTGAAAGTAATAAATGTTGAAGGATTAAATGGATTAGGAAAGTTCTGACTTAAATTAAATGTATACACTGGTTTATCCAGTTTTTTAATCTTGATTTTATCAACTGATTGATTAATGATTACTTCATTGGACTTACTAAGTATTTCATTAACAATTTTTCCGTTAATTAAATCTTCAATTTTATAAATTGATTTGTCATCAATAAGTTTAATCTTAAAAGGAATAACAACTCCTGAGAGATAAATCAACTTTTCATTCTCTACAAAAGAATTAAAATGATCATTTTCAAATCTCACATCAAACACATTAGTTGGTGGAACTGGAGGCAATTCATATTCAGAAAGACCTTGCGAATTTTCAATTCTTAATTGGCTTTTCTGACCATCTCCATTAATAAAAATTAAATTACCAGAAATGTATTCTTCAGAACTCTCCTTGGCAAAAGATGAATTCATTGTTAATGTTCCACTTTGTGAACTTTTAACCCAGTAAGCTTTTCCTTTATGTAATTGAGTTACAGGAACATATCCATTTTGATAACCATATATCTGTCCCTGGATTATATTTGGTGGATTTGTAACTAAGCTACTTACTGGAACCGTTCCATTTACAACACCAATAAGATTCCAGCCTTGTCTCAGATTAATTGTGAGTGTTTCTAAATTCTGACCCGATAAAATATGTTCATTATCATTATTAAATTTCAACCAGTAACCAACTCCATTTTCAAGTGTATCTTTTGTCACATATTGGTTATTAAATGCATAAGCTGGAGAAACAGCTGAAGGGAACAAAACATTTTTTCTAAAATCATCAACAATAAGGGGAACTGAAACAAGATTCCATCCAGTGGATGTTGAAAAAGTTGATGTTACAAAATTTGAAGTCGGTTGATAACTCTTAATTACAACATCGTCAATGTACCATCCATCACCTGTAACTGAACCATCGCTCTTCAATAAAAATTGAAGCTTAATATTATGTCCAATAAAATTAGATAAATCAATTTCTTCTTTTACCCAGGATAATTGTTGTCCATCATACCCTGGTTCATTTGCAGGTTGGGCACCTTTACCAGAACCTTTCTTTGTGTATTTTCCATTTAATGGTATCCAAGTATAACCATTGTTAGTGGTAACTCTAACTTGAGCAAAATCATATCCCGTTGCAATATCCCATTTTGTCCAGAACTCGAGCATTGCTGCATTTGATTGCGTAAAATCAATTGATTGATTAGTAATGATAAATGTATTGGTATTATTTGGATATGAACCAGTTGGAGAATCTGTTATTGATTTTGTTGGAGAATAATATGTCGATGTAGTCAATCCCCAGGTATTTGTTAATTGCCAGTTTGAAGTTCCCGTTTCAAAATTATCAGTGAATACTTCAGTCGGTTGTCCAACCAAAACTGATGTTGTATCCTTAATTAAAACTACCCCATTAAGACTGATGCTCGCTACGATTATGTGTTTAGAACCATTTTGAATGTTTCTTGCAACTCTGAATAACAAAGGATTTGATTGATTGGTTCGGGAAGTTCTTGCAAGTAACGTGTCAATCTGAATTGTTGAATTTGCAATTAAAGTCAGTTGAGGTGAAAGAGATTCAAATTGTAATCCTAGATTATAAGCATGTCCTAACCCTTTGTTTTTTAATTCAATCACAAACTGAACAGTGTCTCCACCTCTTATGTAACCAGAGTTTGTGACAAAATTTTTTGAAGCAATTGATGGATACTCACCAACAATCCAAGTATAATAAATATTAGGTCTTAAATTTTCGATAGCTAAAGGAAAAATTCGTGATGGATTAGGCCAGAAACCATCTGCAGAACTTCCAACTTCTGGCGTCATTGCAAAAATCTTAGGTCTAACACTAATTGGTTCACCATCATACATATAATCATCGGAGTTACCACGAGTGCGATAGTTAACTGTTTGCATATCAGTTCCGTAAACATATCCATTGAATGCAGTCATATCCCGTGCAAATTCTCTGTAAATTAATGAGTCAGGAGTTTCTCTACCCAAAGCACCATAAGGATAAATTAAAAGATTACCGTAAGTGTGGTAATTTAAACAAGCCTTTATACCTCTAATTAAAAGGAAATCACGAATAGCAGCAGTTTCAGGTTCACTGAAGGGAGCTGTTCCTCGATATGTTTGGTCATTTGGATTAGTTGATGAACCACCATTTGGAGAATCCCAATATGCATAAGGACCATAATTTCTATTTAAATCAACTCCATAACTTCCACCATTATTTCTTCGATTCTTTCTCCACATTCCACCGCCATTTGGATTTATGGTTCTGTTATATTCGTAACCATCTGGATTTACAACTGGGATAAAATAAATTTCACGATTATTAACCAGATAAGTTACTTCAGGGTCAATTCCATATTTCTCAAGAAGATAATACATATAATACATAACCGCCATCATTCCCTGAGGTTCTCTTGCATGGTGTAATGCTGTATAAAGCACTTGAGGTTCATTTTCATTCAAGTCAGGGTTGTCAGAAATTTTTACCATCCAGATTGGTCTATTCTCGATTGAATATCCGATGATTTGTTTTTCTGTGATTAAACTTGGATAAAGAATTTTCATCGAGTCGAGGTGCGCAACAACTTCACTGAATGTGTAAAATCCACCCATCGAACCATATCCAAAACCTTTTATACCATATTTTTCTTTTAAATAATTTTCATCAATTCTTTCCTGCAGTATCATTTGTTGATAATATTCATCCCAATCAGGAATTAAAATCTCAAAATTTAAACCAACACTTTGAATTATTTTGATTTCATCATAAGATACCCAGATTTCTGGCTTATCTAAATTTTTTCGATCAAGCTGACAATCTATATCAACACCTGTTTCAATTAATTTATTAAAATCAGAAAGATTATTGATATAAATTCGAACCTTGGCATATTTGTTTGGCTGAGAAAAAACAAGATTAGAAAAAACAAATATTAAACTTAGAATCAAGATTACTTTTTTCATAAAAACCTCACAAGATTAATAATAATTTATTTAACAAGTATCATCTTTCTAATGTATCTAACCTTACCAGTTACCAGTTCATAAAAATATACACCGCTTGGATACTTACTACCATCAAAATTAAATGAATGCATACCCTCGTCTAAATTTTGATTAACAATTGTTTCAAGTTCTCTTCCTCTAACATCATACACATTAAGTCTAACTTTCGATTTTTCAGGTAGATAAAATTGGATTTTGGTTATTGGATTAAAAGGATTCGGATAATTCTGGTATAGAACGAATTTATCCGGTAAGTTAATTTTCTTTACACTGATCAGTCTTACATCTTTATCAAAGTTAATTTGATCACCTGAGGATAAAATTGTTTCTATTTCAGAACCAGATTTATAATATTTTACTAGCAAGGGAATTTTATCATTCGATCTTAAACTAAGGATAACCGAACCATTGCCATTTATAAGAATTGTTTTTTCATCACCATCAATTTTTTCAACAAATGAGTTGTTTGAAAATCGAACATCAAAAATACCAGAAGGTGGTATAGGTGGTAATTCAAATTTTTCTATTTCTATATTTTCTGACAGAAGATATAGTTTTGAAATTCCATTATCAGAAATAAAATTTAATTCATAATCATAATCTTTAATTTCAAAGTTTGCTTTTTCATGGGCTTTAGCAAAGCTACTTGTGAGATTGATATAACCATTTTGCGTAACTTTCACCCAATAACCTTTTCCTGAAGTTAATACACTCGCTGGTGAGTAAGAATCGTTATATTCATAAAATAGACTTGATATGATATTTGGTGGTTGAGTTGAAATTGAAGAAGTTGAAATATCACTATTTAATGAGCCAATTAAATTCCATCCAGCTTTTACTGGAATTTGTAATTGATTAACCAGTTGACCTTGTATCTGAGTAGTCTGACTTGAATTGAACTTTATCCAGTAACCTTTTCCCATTCTTAATGTGTCTGAAATTACATATGAATTATCATAAGTATATGCAAACGAAGCTGAGGTTGGAAATAAAACTGTTCTTCTTCCATCCAGTGGTTGTATAGGTATTGAAATTAAATTCCAACCAGCATTTGTAAATAAGCTAACAACATTCGATGATTGGATTTGTGCATACTCTGCAGCTGTTGCAGCAGTTACCTGTGCAATTTTATGAGCATAGTTCATGTTCAAATATTGAAATCGATCATTTACCGTATGATACCTCGGATTAAATTCCAGGTCATACTCGATTACCAATATTGCACCATAATTTTTTTGTTGAAAACTGTAATGATCACTGTATGGCTGGGATGTAACTGTTCGAGGTGTTAGATTTATTCCATACTGATAAATATTATTTATCCATTCGCTTGCAATTTGAGATGTATTAGCTACACTATTTGAATGAACATCAACAATTCCGTCATTATTTGCATCATATGCAGTCATATCAAGATTTATTACACCAATGATTGAATCATTTCTATTTCTTGCCTGAGTTGCATAATAATTACTACCGATTAAACCCTGTTCTTCTTCATCAAAACAAATGAATTTAATTGTATAATTAAAGTTGTATTGTGAAAACACTCTTGCAAGTTCTAAAACAGTTGCCGTTCCACTTGCATTATCATCAGCACCGGGTGCTGTTGTTCCAGAAGGCATATCATCATAATGACCACAGATCACAAAATATGCCTGAGAATCGCTCAATCCTGGTTTAGTCGCAATTACGTTTTTTCCGGTTGAACTAAAAGTTTCATATTGAACTTGCAAACCGAAAGACTGAAATTTTTCATAAATGTATTGAGCTGCTTTATCATTTCCTGGTTGATACTTATGTCTGGATAAAATCGTGTAAGGCGAACCTCCAATTGTGCAAGATGTATCCCCCGAGAGTTGACGGATATATAAAGCCAGAGTGTCTCTATTGATTTTACTTAATAACTGAACAATCTGAGGATTAGGAGCCTGTGCGTAAATTACAGTTGTAAAGATAAAGATGAGAAAAAAGATTCTTCTAAAAGCTTTTGTCTTCATTTTGAAACCTCAAATTTTTATTTCAGGTAAATCATCTTTTTGGTTGAAACAAATTCATTTGTTTTTAATTGATAAAAAATAATGCCCGAACTCAGGTTATAAATTTTGCTTAAATCAACTTTTACATTATATTCACCGGGTTCTTTAATCTCGTCAACCAATGTTGTAATCTCTTCACCAATTAAATTATAAAGTTTTAAAGTTACTTTAGTTTCTTTTGGAATCTGAAATCTGATAGTAGTAGAAGGATTAAACGGATTTGGATAATTTTGATAAAGCTGATATGTAAGTTGTTCTTTTTCAATTTTTATTTTTAATAAATCACCTGTTAAATGATCAATGATTAAAGATCCGCCTGGCATTAATTTACCGAGTAACTGATTTGTTACTGGATCAATCAATTCCAATTTTAATTCTGACTTTGGTGAGAGATATATTTTTAATGGAAATTGAACATTCTGCAATTTGATTAAATCTTCTGAATTTTCTGAATATACCTTTGAATTCAAAAATCGAATATCAAAAACATTTGATGGTGGTTGAGGTGGTAATTCACCATCGAAATTTTGCTTCTTCAATAATAATTCTGTTCTATGATCATTGTTATCAATAAAAATTAGTTTATCAGGAATGTCACTTACAATTATTTTTTCGGTTGAATAATTTTTTGAAAGTGAATTCAAAATCAAGTAACCATTCTGGCTAACTTTTACCCAGTATCCTTTTCCTTTTTCAATTTGTGTAGAATTGAAATATCCTCCATTATAACCATAAAATGGGGTAAGAATAATCCCGGATGGAACACTTGCAACACTGTAAACTGGAATAGTTGTATTGAGAGAACCGATCAAATTCCACCCAGCTTTTACAGGTATTGAAATTCCCGTTAACGGTGTTCCACTAATCGAATAATTCTTTGAATAATTAAATTTTAACCAGAAACCATAACCAGGAGTTAAAGTATCTTTTGCAACATATTTTCCATCATAGAAATAAGCACTTGATGCTGCATCATTGAAGACACTATTTACTGTTAAATTAGAATTCTGAACGGGTACTGAGATTAAGTTCCAACCTGAATTAACACTTACATTAGCAAAACTTCCAACACGGAATTCTAGTAATTCTTGTGGTGCTCGTCTTGGATAATTTTTTAAAATTTGACCATCTGCCGTTCTTGCTTGAATATAATATTTATAAATTGCTGGTTGTCCATTTCCAGGAATAAATGCATAAAAAGTATCACCAGGTGCTTCCATCATCAAAATCGAGTCAGTAATTATCCCTCTTCCCCAATATAATTTAACTGAAGATGGATCTATGCCCAGTCTCGAATTTATTTTTACAGCTATTCTATATGGACCATTAAGATTTGTAGAGTCCCTCGGTGGTGTATGAGAAAAAACTATATTAAAGTAATTAACCGCGTCTAATGCATTTAAAATTCCCCAGCCATATTCACGATTTGGTGATGAAGCATTATTTGCCGTATTTCTCATTGCATCACGAACCTGCATTGGCGTTAAAGATGGATTTTCACTTAAGATTAAAGCAGCAACGCCTGCTGCAAGTGGACAGGAAAACGAAGTACCGCTTGCACTTGTGTATCCAGTATTAGAATAAGGACTTGCAACTCTAACTCCACTACCCATTGCCATTACATCTGGTTTTATTCTTCCGTCGACCGTATTTCCTACAGAACTAAATGATGTTCTTGTCCCATTCGAAGTTACTGCTCCAACAGCAATTACACTATCTCCATCCGCCGGTGCAACTAAAGTGTTTCTAGTTGAATTATAACCTTCATTCCCTGCAGAATTTACTACAACAATACCTCTTTTCACCGCTAAATCTGCTGCAATTGTAATTGGTACAGTATTACCGTCCATATGCGTCCAGTTAAAACTTGGATATGGGGGATCAAATTCGAGATAACCCAGTGATGTACTAGTTACATCAACACCAATACTATCTGCCCATTCAAGTGCTCTAATCCAGTTATCCATTTCTAATGGAGTTTCACTTTCAGTATTTTCAGTCTTTGCAAGAATGTATGTTGCACCAAAAGCAGGACCAATAAGTTGCCCTTCTTTGAAACCACCGATTGTTGAGAGAGTTTGTGTTCCATGACTACCTTCGCCCATACCTCCCTGACCATCACCAACATAAGGTCGATTATTAACAAAATCCCAGGTTGCAATTATGTTCATATTTTGAAATGCTTCATGAGATAGTCTATTAAATCCTGCATCCATTACACAAATTCTAACGCCCTGGCCATAATTTCCAGTGTTATGCACAGCAACTACATTGATTTGTTGGTTTTGTGTTAATGACTGACCGTAATTAAATCCAGTTTGATTATTCATTTCATCATGATATTCAAATCGAATTTGTTCTTCCTCAACTGGTTCAGGTGCTTTTCTAAATCTTTCAACTAATTCAATTTCTTTTACAAATGGGAAATTAATTAAATCATAAATTTGAGATGGAAGTACAATAGCACTTATTGAATTAAACCATCTTGAAGGATGTCGTAGTTCAACAACATAATTTTTAATTTGATTTAAATAATCCTCATTTAGTGGTAAATCTTGAAAATCGATAAGTTGATTTAGTGGTAAAACTTTTTTTCTTCTTTCAAGCGAAGCTTTACTTACAACTAATTCAGGATTTAAAAAATACCTATTTAAATTTTCACTTTTATCAGTAAAATATATCCAGACTTTAACTGGATTATTGTTCTTATTTAATTCAAGATGATTTTTAAGATGCTTTCCAATTTTATTATTTGCAATCAAATTATTGTAAAAAATAATAATCAGAATTAGAAAAAATACTCTTTTCATTGATCAACCCATTTATAACTTATAATCTTTTTTCAAAAATATTAATACGAAAGCCCGAATTAACGGGCTTTCGTATGATAGAATCATTGAACAAAAACCAATGATTCACAATTACTTTATTAATAACATCTTCTTAACAGTGTTATACTTTCCTGCATTAACCTTATAGAAGTAAACACCGCTTTGCAACCCAGCAGCATCAAACGTAATCTCATGGTAACCCTTCTTCAAATTGCCATTGAATAAAGTTGCAACTCTTTCGCCAACAACATTAAACACTTCAATATTTACATTAGCATCTTCTGGTAATCCGAATCTAATTTTCGTCGATGGGTTGAATGGGTTAGGATAATTTTGATACACAACGAAATTATTCGGTGCACCAACAAGCTCATCCTCAACTGATGTTGTCTTGATTAATCTCAATCTAATTGCAAACAAATTATTGCTTCTTATCGAGTCACCATTAACATCATAAGCCCATACAGCCCATTGACCTGTGACAGTGGTATCATTTGGATAAGAGTCTTTACCAAATATGTTAAATAATTCAAACTGTCTGATGGAGAATACCGAGTCAACGCCACCATTGTTAGAAGGTGTATCGAGCATAAATGGTGGAATCGTTGGAACTCCCATTCTCAATCGATATTGGACTGCATTACGAGCTTTGTACCATCTGAAGTAAATAATGGTAGAATCATTTTGTCTTGCAGTAACTAATGCATTATTAATTGGGCCAAATAGATTAAATGTTCCAAGTACTGCACTCGGGAAATAATTAATTGTTATTTTTAATTTGTTAATCAGAGTATCCACAACAACAATTCTTGCAACACCACTAACAGTTGTATCAAAACCACCAGTGAGTGATTGAAATCTTGCTGTCACATCAGCAGGTAAATATAGATTAATTATAATATCATCACCAGAACCTTTCTGGAATTTCAATTCGTGTAACTTTGTACTTGGTGTGTTTAATCTTCCTTTTCTATAATCATATGCTAAACCTTGACCTAATGGTAATTGAATGTCGTCTCCAATAAATCTTGCATCAAGAATTCCTGCAGGTGGTACTGGTGGTAATTCTTCTTCACCAAATTGTGCATCAATACTATCTGTTGCAGCAGGATCAAGACCGAATCTCAGTAATCTACTCTTATCATTATCAGATACCACCATTGGTAAATCAACCACTGGTAATGTATAAGGTGCTTCAGCAACCTCAAATGTACCATCGGATTCATCGTATTTGGTAGAATCGGTTTGTGATTCAATCCTGACTATGTATTGATTAGATAATGCAGCTTCATTAGGAATTTGAACTGCATAAATACCGTTATTTGGTACATTAGATGCAAGTTCAAAGTATGATGCACCACCATTATCTGAGGCTTTTATTTTTACTCTTGAATCAAAATCATACGATTTCCATGTAATCAATTGCCATTGACCACGATAGAATTTTTCACCACCATTTGGCGAGAGAACAGTAACCGTTCCTGGAATTGGACCAAATTCGTGTATCTTGTATCCAAACAATCTATGAGGTACAGCCTGAGAGCTACCACCCAAGGTCACTGTATTGGGTTCGAAATCAGCAGTAACCCACAGACCACCACCAATTGCACCAGCTGGAAGTATTTCAGTCACATCAATACTATCAAGTCTTTGTCCATTTGTTGGATTAACTTTGTAAAGAACTTTTGGATCAGTATCAGTTCCACCACTGAATATCCAGAGATAAGGACCACCAGCACTTAATGTATCATAAGCATTTCCGGACATTCCAGTAAATCCATGCTGAGTTGCTGGTATGGTATATAATGTTGCACCTGTTCTGCTTACCAAGACAATATCTGTCGACCAGTTAGCAACCCAGAAAGCATCTTGTGCGGCGTTATATGAAATACCTCTTACAGCAACCGGTGATGTAAATGCAGGAGTTGCAGCAAAAGTATTTCTGTCAATCTTATAAACTGTTGTAGAGTTATTGCTACCATATAAATCCTGACCATCAAATGCAAGATCTCTAAAGCCACCACTCGGCAATCCAGATACTGTGAAGGAGTCGATTTGAGTTCCAGCTTTGTTCACTCGGAATATTTTTGGTTCGTTCCATCTTGTGATATAGAAATATTCACCGTCAAATTCAGAACCATAGAGTGAATACACACCAGGAGCTAATGCTGATATATCATAATTAAATTGTAATTGTGGACCTGGAAGACCTGTACTAATTGTAAATACATTATCACTTACATCATATACAGCAGGATTTGAAGCATCTGATACCCTAACTAGACATTGTTGAGATGGGGTATTAGGTATTGTCCAATTATAAGTACCAAGTGTCCCTTCTATTGAACCATTTGAAGTTTCAACTTCATTATTATTATCTAACTTGTTCATTAATGCTGGTACGGTTGCAATATAATTCCAACTTGAACCATTATTGGTTGAATATTCAAGTTTAACATTTTGAACAGCTTGAGCATCCCATACAATTTGTCTTACGGAACCAACAGTCCAGTTTTCACCACCGTTTGGAGAAATAACTGTAACCTGAGGAGCAATTGGTCCTCTAAAGTATTTTGCAACATAACCATTTGCTCCAACAGCATATCCAACTGCATTTTGACCACCTAAATTCTTAAAGTTTAAATGATATAATGATTGAGTTGCAGTAAAGCTTGTTGTCCAATTTGTACCATGATCACTTGTGTAATAAACAGATGTTCCTGCAGTAAACCAGAATTCATTCTCATTTACAGAGGTCATACCCAATATATTACCAATCGCTGGTGTTGTAATTGAAATCCAGCTATTACCACCATCAGTTGAACGATTAGCAGTACCACTCGCAGAACCCACAACACCATTAAAAGCATTTCCAAATGCAATTGAGTAACTATTTACAACAGTTGTTGGTGAGAATGTCCAGCTAGCACCACCATCTGTAGATTTATAAACTCTAGAATTATTAGTACCAAACCATATGTTATTTCCAAAATTCCAACCACTGTTGTTCCATCCATATTCACCACCAGCTTGTGGGAGAGTAGCCGCCGATGTCCAGGTGAAACCACCATCTGTTGTTTTCAATAATGTCCAATTACCACCCACAGGGTCACCCTGGGCAAAACCATTCATATCATCAAACATTATAATTACATTTATAAATCCACCAGCCTGAGTAAATACATTCTGCCAAGTTTGACCACCATCTGTGGTAAGATGAATAACAGCATCTGATGTTCCATTGGTAGCCACCAGAGCTTTATTTTCACTAACACCACAAATTACATGGGCATCAACAGGACGTGGTGCTGTTACAGTCTGCCAGGTTACACCACCATTTGTTGTTCTTATCACTGTTCCACCAACACCCGTTGCCCAAGCAACATTTTCATTGACAGTAGATATACTGTATAAAGTAGCGACAGTACCACTATTCTGTACCGTCCAGCTTTCACCAATTACACCTTCGCTGATAGTAAATACATTGTCACTTTCATCATAAATACTTGGATTTAATAAATCAGATACTCTCACCTTACATTGTGTAGATGGAGTATTTGGAATTGTCCACGCATAAACTCCTAATTCGCCTTCAATAACACCATTAGGATCTTTCGGAGAATAACCATCAATTTTTACTTTCTTCACTTTTGCTGCTGGAACATTTGCAATAAATATCCAGGTTGATCCATTATCAGTCGTGTATTCAAGTTTAACATTAGAGATCAATTGAGCATCCCAGATAATATTTTGTGTGGAACCAACAGCCCAGTTTTCACCACCATTTGGCTGAATAACTTGAACAGATGGTTGTTGGATCTGTCGTCTATATTTTAATACTAATCCTCCAGCACCTACTGCCCAACCAGCTGCTGGACTTTCAGTTGGAGTAGATACAAGAGATAGATGATAAATACTACCAGATGAGCCATAACTTAATGTCCAATTATTTCCACCATCTGTTGTCTTCCAGACACTTCCACCTGCTGAAACAAAGAATTCATTAGGATCAACATTTGCAATTCCAGTAACAGCAGCTGTAGTAGGTGATGGTAGAGCTGACCAGCTGGCACCACCATTAGTAGATTTATTAAGAACACCAGCAGCGAAACCAGATAAACCAACTAATGAAGCATCAAATGCAACAGCATATGAATTTGCTGAAGTTGTTGGTGCAAATGACCAGTTAGTACCATTATTAGTTGAATAGTAAATTCTTGAGTTATTTGTACCGAACCACATATAACCTGATTTATCCCAACCAGAATTATTCCAGCCATATTCACCGCCCGCTTGTGGAACTGTAGACAATGAAGTCCAGTTTTGTCCACCATCAGTGGTCTTGAGCAATACCCAATTACCACCGACCGGATCACTCTGTGCCCATCCATTTAATTCATCAATAAATCTGATAACATTTAAGAAACCACCAGAAATAGTATAAACATCTGTCCATGTCTGACCACCATTTGTAGTCATATGGATTTTTGCATCCGTCATACCACTTGTACCAACAAATGCCTTATCGGCACTTAATGCCCAGATGACATAAGCATCTACAGCGCGTGGAGCATTTACAGTTTGCCATGTTAGTCCACCATCTGTCGTTCTAATTACTACACCGTTAGCACCACAAGCCCAGGCTACATTCTCATTAACAGCACTAACCGAATATAGTTCAGCAGTTGTTCCACTATTTTGAATTACCCAACCTTCAGTCATCGGCGCTGATATTGTAAAGAAATTATCACTAACATCGAAGACTGCTGGGTTATCATTATCAGAAACCCTTATTAGGCATTGATTTGATGGTGTATTTGGTACAACCCAATCATATGTACCTAGATTTCCTTCAATTGTTGAATTTGGATCTTTAGGATGTTTACCAGATAATTTAGCTTTGTTTGTTGTATATGCTGGGACTGTTGCTATAAAATTCCAGTTAGAACCACCATCGGTTGAATATTCCAATTTTACATTGCTAATACCTGTTGCATTCCAGATTATTTGGTAAGTTTGGCCTACATATAAGTTCTCACCACCATTTGGTTGAACTACCTGAATCGTCGCTGGTGCAGCAGTATAAGTCAATGTAATTTTTAATTTATTTAGAATACCAGGATTTGGAACAGTAAACTTACCAGCACCGCTCATTGGTACATTAACTAATGAACCACCGAAGAAGTCTTGTAACAGACCAGTAACATTTGAAGGTAAATACCAGAATAGTCTTAAAGAATCACCACTGCCAACTTGATATTGAATTTCATGAATTTTGTCTCCAGCAAATGCACTTCCACCCTGGCGATAGTCTTTTAATGTTCCTTGACCGAGCTGTGGAATTCCAATGTCAGTTCCGACAAATCGACCATCAAATACACCAGTTGGTGGCGGAGGTGGTAATTCTGCTTCACCTAAAGCTAAATCAATTCCATCTGTAGCATTTGGATCAATACCATAGAACAATCCAACGGAGGAATTTCCATCGCTAATGACGAATGGATTGTCGAGATAAACTAGTTTGTTACCCTGAATTGTAAATGTTCCATCAGTTTCATCATACACATCAGGGTTCGAAATGCTAATAAGTTTTAATTTCCACTGATTACTCTCTGGCGTATCAAAACCAATTTCACCACCAAAAACACCTGTATTATCAAGACTATCTTCTAACAATATCCAAGTTGAACCACCATCAGTAGAACCATATAATCTTAATTTACCAGGAACATCAGACAACCAGGCAACTACAACATTCGATCCTTTTCTTAACAATTCACCACCATTTGGATAAAGAATCTTTATTTGTCCTATGACTGGTGGTGTATAAGTGTATGTATAAGTTATCTTTAATTTATCATATAAAGCTGGATTTTCAACAGTATATGAACCACTTCCAGACATTGGTACATCAATTATAGAACCTGTTACTAAATCTTGTAACCTGCCTGTTACATTGGATGGTAAATCCCAATAAAGTGTGATTGGATTACCATTCAGTCTTGCGACCTGACTGACCTGATATTTTACTTCGTGAATTTTCTGACCATTAAATTCACTATTACCCTGACGGAAATCTTTATAAGTACCATTTCCTAATTGCGGAACTCCAATATCGGAGCCAATCAATCGAGCATCAAAAACAGTTGTAGGAGGAACTGGTGGCAATTCATATTCTCCTAAAGCTGGATCAATTCCATCGGTTGCAGTAGGATCCAAGCCCATTCTTAAACTTTGAGCAAACATTCCATCTGTAACAACAACTGGGAAATTAACTTCAGCATTTAAAGCTGATACAATACTAAATGGTCCGTCACTGATATCAGAAGGAGTTGGCTGACCTGCTGCTTTGATTAGTATAAAGCCATTATTGGTTGTAATATTTGGAGTTGTAGTGGAATAAAATCCAGTATTTGGAATATTCAGGGCAAGAGGTTCATAATTTACACCATCAAGACTTACAAGAATATCTACATTTCCATTGTAATTTTCAGTTTTCCATACTATTATTTCTTTTGAATTAGTATTAAATACTTCACCACCATTCGGATGAATTACTGTAAAGACTGGTTGAAGAGCTGCTCCACCAATTCTATAACCATTAATTAAATGTGGAACGCCTTGATTTAAAACACCTAATGTGACAGAACCTGGTACAACTTTATCTGATACAAAAACACCACCACCTATTGCACCTTCGGGTAAGTGATGTGTAATCAAAAAGCTATCAACTTTTTGTCCAGTTTGAGCATCGATTTTATATAGAATTTTTTGATCAGCAGCAGAACCACCATTAAGTACCCATAAGAAATTACCACCACCACTTAATGTATCGTATGCAATACCTGACATTCCAGTCAAACCATGAGATGAAGCAGTAATTGTTTGTAGTGTAGAGCCTGTTCTACTTACAAGTCTTAAATCAGTGTTCCAATTGCAGACCCAGAAAGCATCGTTTGCCTTATCGTATGCAATGCCTCTGACAGAAATAGGTGAGGTGAATGCAGTTGTCGCAGTAAATGTATTTACATCAACACGATAAACAGTGGTAGTAGCTGTACTACCATATAAATATTCTCCATCCCAGGCGAGATCACGCAAGCCTGATGTTGCACCCAATCCACTAATAGTGAAAGAATCTATTGCAGTACCTGTCTTATTTATTCTGAAAATTTTATTTTCATTCCATTTAGTTACATAGAAATAATTACCATCAAATTCTAAACCGTAAAGTGAAATACCACCTGGATAAAGTGTTGTTAAATTATAAACAAAATCTTTAGGTAATTCTTGTGTGACACTTACTGTTTTCTTTAATGTATCATTTTGTGGATTCAAATCACCTGAGAGAGATGTATAAGCGACCACCTGATATGTTCCTGCTGCAGCAGGTGTCCAGGCTGGTAAATCAATTGTTACACTTTCACCGCTATTTAATGAAGATACATTAACTGTTTGAGAATAACCTCCTGGCTCAATAGTAAATGTTGCCTGAAACGCACCTGTTGGATTTGCACCAAAATTCTTTACTACAAATTGCGGTGTAGTTCCAAGAGTTGTTTCAAGAGCCCTCGGTTTATTAATTGCAGAGACACCAGCATCAATTGCGACAGGTGTTTCCACATAAACACTATCTAAATAAAATCTGAACTCATCTAATTCTTTATACCTAAATGCAATGTAAATATTTTGTCCCGCATAAGCATTTAATGAAATTTGAAATAGCTCAGGAGTTGTTCCTGCAGGCATTATTGTGGTTATGTAATTATATCCACTTGGTGGAACTCCACCTGTTGTTGAATAATAAATTTCCACAGAATCAAAGAATGTAGTACTTTGCCTTTTAGCATAAAAATTCAAAAAAGCGCCAGGATTAACGGTAAATTGCGGAGTTACTAACCAATCATCATTTCTTAAAGTAGAGGATTCCCACCTTACTGCTGCTGAAGCAGTCCCAAAAATTGGAGTAGTTGTGTATCTGACCCAAGTTTGAGTTCCACCATCTAATTGATGAACATTCCAACCTGTTGGTGGAAATGTTGTACCTTCAAACCCCTCAGACCAATTAATTATTCCAAGCGGTTTATAATTTATTGTTGCTGGAATTGAAAATTTTGTTACACCAGCTCTTTCAAGTTCTTGCTTGTAATTTGGATTTGAAGTGAAGAAGCTTTCAGCATACTGGCTATATGCCATTGTGAAGAAAGTTACTAAGAAAACAAGTGATAAAATTACTCGTTTCATAAGCTCTCCTTTTTTACTTTTTATTGTTAATCCCGTGCATTCAGATTGAATGCACGGGGTATTAACTGAATTATCTTTGAGATTTCTTTCCATCATTATCATTATTATTTCACCAAAACCATCTTTTTAACATCTCTAAATTTTGAAGTCTCGATTCTATAGAAGTATACACCAGAAGTAAGATTTCTTGCATCAAATGTAATTGAATGATAACCAGCTTTCATTTCGGTATTAATTAAAGTTGCAACCTTTTCACCAAGTATATTATAGACCTCAAGCAATACCTTAGAGTTTTCTGGCAGAGCAAACTTAATTACAGTCGATGGATTAAATGGGTTAGGATAATTCTGGCTCAACTCATAATTAGTTGGAATTACAACTTTCTGTAAATTCAATGCATTCAGAGTTTTAACATTAATTTCTTTCTCTTCACCATTTCTAATCAAATCTTCAAATAACTGCCCACCCACACCATCGCTGATTTGATAGACTTCGTCATTAAAGTTCTCTAATCTTATCCTAATTGGATAAGTTACAGCATTTAAGGAAATCACATAATTTTCTGTAGCTTTATCTTCAACATACCTGTCAGAATTAAATCTTACATCATAAGCATCTGCAGGAGGTAATGGCGGTAATTCATAATTTGATTTGACTTTACTTAATTCTGTTAAATACAATCTTGTCTGTTTACCAGTTGCATCAGTAATAATTATTGTTGGCCAAGTTTCATCAACTTTTTCAGCATAAATATTTTCTTTCGCAAGATTCATCGGGTATGTTGTTGTTAATGTCAAAGTACCATTTTGTTTTACCTTAACCCAGTAACCTTGACCATGATTTAATACATCAGCTTGATAATATCCATTATTGTATTCAAAGAATGGTGATTGAATGATTCCCGCAGGTGATGTTGTCACACTATTGACAGGAACCGGTTTATATGCAGCACCAATTAAATTCCAACCTTTCTTGACTGGAATATTCAATACATAGTCAACCATTCCTGTGAATTCATGTGTTTGTTGTTGTGCGAATTTCAACCAGTAACCAATTACATTCTTTAGTGTATCATGTTTAATGTATCCAAGTTCATCGTTGAAAGTGAATGCGTTTGAAGTAGCAGACGGGAATAATTCTCCTTTGCTCATATTAGCCATTTTCACTGGGGCTGACAATAAATTCCATCCACCAACTGTAGTAAATGTCACTGTCTGAGGAGTATTTATATTAATGAAAGAGAAATTAATATTTTGAACAGTATCTGTTCCTACAGAAGTATCCACATAAGCAACCGCAGGATAAAATCCTTCAGGAGCATTTGCTTCAACTCTGTAATCACCTTGATACAATCCACTGAACAGGTACAATCCAGTACTATCCGTAACCTGAGTAGCTAATAAATTCATTCCGGGCATTTGATATAATTTCATGGTTACACCTTCATTATTCGGTGCACCATTCAATGTTACCTGTCCAGCAACCGCTCCGGTTGGAGGTGGTTCGGCAGTAAATAAATATTTAGCGGTGTTTTCAATTAACATCTTAGCTGCTACTTGGTCAACCATTCCACCAATATTAAATGTAAAGAATATATTATCAGCACTTAATGGATTTGGATTTTTATCATTTACTATAATACCACCACTATCGGGGAAAGTCGACCATGTACTTACAGGATAAACTCTTGCACCTGGTAAGACAGTCATAGCATCTCTTTCTCCGAATCCTGTACCTGTAAATGCTAAGTTATCCGGAATCAAATTAGGAATACTATTGATTGGATGCGATGCAATTTTCTTATTCAACAATCCACCGCTAACATCACTGACCCAACGATCAACAAATAATACTTCCTGTCTGAACAATTGATCGTTAGTACCGGTTGAGCGATAAATCCAACCTACTTCACCACCTTCAACCCATGTTTTCTTTCCTGGGGTTTTTGCAAATCTTCTAATTGCATCTCTCTTTCCTTGATCATTGAATTGCACTGCTGTTTTTGGTCCAGCAGAAAGTATCAACACATCGTAATTATCCAAGGCGTTAGTATCCAGTGCAGCAAATGTCACAAGATCGGTATTATAACCTAAAGAATCTAAAGTAGTCTTAAACAGATTAGCTGATACTCCTAATGGTGAAGTTAAATCAACTGCACCTTGTTTTTCATTCGATATTCTACCTTCTAAAGTCACATCATCATCAACTACCAGTACATTTCCAAGAGTTGTTGGCATATAAACATCGATTGTTATACTTCCACCATTTGGTAGTAAAGTATCTTTACTAATCGTCTTGAAACCCTGCTTCTTAAATTGTACAACTATATTTCCTGGATTTACATTAGTTAACTGATAAGCACCAGCAGAATTTGTATATGTGAAAACACTATCCTGACCTAAAACACTAACAAGTACTCCACTGTGGTCTGTTTGACCTTCAAGCGTTACTGTTCCACTTATTGTTCCTTTTACTAAAGGCACAAATGTAAAGTTAATCCCGGTTAAATTCTGACCACTTGCAAGTGAAGTGTCAACTTTTTGATTATATGGGAACCATCCTGTCGGTGCAAAAGCGGTAATTCGATATGGACCAGCATATAACGAATCAAAGCTATAGGAACCATCAGGTGCTGTATATGTTGTTTTAGAAACAGTTCCTGATAATCTAACTTCTACACCACCACTATTTGGTGCACCCTGCAATGTCACTGTACCAGAAATTCTTCCAAGTGGTGCACTTTCTTGATTGAATAAATAAGTAACCACATTTTCAATTAACTTTTTAGCTACACTTTGATCCGTAATTTGTGAAATATTAAATGTAAAGAATACATTATCCGCACTTGCAGGATTTGGATTCTTATCATGAATAATTATTGAACCGCTATCAGGATGTGAAGTATAGGTACCAGCATGATATATTGTTTTAGGTTCCCAGTCAACTCTCATTGCATCTCGAGTGTAAAGAGATGTACCAGTAAATGCAATATTGTCTGGTAACACATTAGGAACATTCCAAATTGGATGGTCTGGAAGCTTTTTCTTTAAAGCCCCAGCAGTTGCATCACTTACCCATATACTTGTGTAGAGAACTTCTTTTCTAAATAGCGAATCTGCTGTAGCAGAAGTACTCCTGAAGAAGTAACCGACTTCACCACCTTCTACTAAAGTTTTCCCAACAGTAGTTGCATATTTTCTTAATGCTGTTCTCTTACCTGCATCATTAAAGATATTGGTTGATTTAGAACCAGTTGAAAGAATAACTAAATCATAATTAGCGAGTGAGTTTGTATCAAAAGCAGCAAATGTAACTAAATCGGTATTATAGCCAAGAGAATCAAGTACGGATTTAAATAAAGTTGCTGAAGCTCCTAATGGTGTTGTCAAATCTGCAATACCTTCTTTCTCTGGATTAATTCTATCAGCCTCAGAAACATCATCATCAATTATAAGAATATTTCCAAGAGTTGGTGACAATGTTACATTTAATACAAGATTCCCACCATTTGCTAATATAGTATCTTTTGCTTTGCTTCCATAACCAACTTTTGAGAATTTAACAATAACCTGACCTGGCATTACGCTATCAATTTGATAGTTACCACTTGCATTAGTTAAAGCCTGTTTTCCAGGTTGATTTAAGACTTGAACAAGAACTCCACTATGATCAGTTTGACCTTCAAGAGTTACCTGACCGGAAATTGTACCTGGTAAAATTGGAACAAATGTAAAATTAATTCCACTTACCCAGTTATCACTTACCACAGTATCTACATATTGACTGGCTGGGAAATATCCCTCAGGAGCAATTGCAGTTATTCGATAAGGTCCATTGTACAATGAATCGAACGAATAACTGCCATCAGATGCTGTTACAGTTGTTTTATTTGCAGTACCGGTTAAGTTAACTACAACACCACTGTTATCCGGTGCACCCTGCAATGTAACAGTACCTGTAATTTTTCCACTGGCAGGTGTTTCACGCGTCATTAAATATTCAGCTGTATTCTCTATAAGTTTTTTCGCAACTTCTTGATCTGTCATAGAACCAATACTAAATGTAAAGAAAACATTATCTGCACTACTTGGATTAGGATTTTTATCGTGAACAATTATACCTCCACTATCAGGGTGTGTTGACCAGGTACTAACAGGAAATACCCTTGCTCCTGGTAGAACTTTCATAGCATCTCTAATGCCAAAACCCGTTCCAGTAAATTCAATATTATCCGGGATAGCATGTGGATAAGAATTGATTGGATGCGAAGCTATTTTTTTGTTCAGTAAACCTGACGAAGCATCACTTACCCAAGCTTCTGTAAACAGAACTTCCTGTCTAAATAATTGATCGTTAGTTCCAGTTGATCTGTAGTAATAACCAACTTCACCACCTTCAACCCATGTCTTCTTTCCTTCTTTATTTGCATAATTTCGAATTGCATCACGTTTGCCTTGATCATTAAAGATTGAGCTTGTTTTTGCACCAGCTGACAAAATTACAATATCATAATTATCCAGAGTATTTGTATCAAGATCAGCAAAAGTTACATAATCAGCTAAGAATCCTACACTATCAAGTGTCGATTTAAATAACATTGCAGAAGCACCTAAAGGTGCTGACAAATCAGCTCTAAATTGACCTTTTTCCGGACTTATTCTATCCAACTCAGTTACATCATCATCAACGACAAGAACAATTCCTCTGGTTTGTATAATATTAAACTTATAATAACCAGTTGGTGGTGCATAAGTTATATTTTGATTTAGAGAAATGTCCCGTGCAACTACTCTATAGTATATTGAATCACCTATTGCAACCTGTGTAGTATCTGAATTAAAGAAACCTTCCCAATTATTTCCTGTCGCTCTTGATAAATTAAATCGTTTCCAATTTACTACATCATTCTTATACCATTCGACCCAAACACTATCTACACCAATATTATCAGTAACCGAAGTTCTAATCTGAGCAGGCCATCTAATAAATGCCTGATCACCTAATGCATTGTGAGTTATGACCGGAAATTCCAAATCAGGAATTATTTCAAAGCTATTATAATCTGTTGAACCAGGATGATAACCGTAATTTGGGTTAATCGCTAAATCTTTTGCAACTATTCTATAGTAAACTGTATCACCAACATTTAGCTGTGATGATGGAATGTCAAAATCTCCACTGTAAACATCGTTACCCTGGGCTACTAATCTGAATTGTCTATCAACTCCATTATAATTGACTTTATAAACGACCCAAACCGAATCCACACCAATGTTATCGGTTACGGTAGCAGTTACCGTTGCGGGCCAGGTTTCTCGATATTGATTTGGTAATACGGTATGAGTAATTACTGGAGGCTGGTTGTCCGCTGCTGCCTCAAATTGGAAAACTTCTTGCGGTGCACCTCCAGGTAGTGTTGCAAAACTACCAACACTATCTTTTGCATAAATATAATACTGATAGATCGCAGGTAGCCCATTTCCTGGAATATTTGCAACAAAACTATCTGCTGCAACTCTTGACATAAGAAGAGAATCAAATGCCCCTGTTGTTCCTCTTCTCCAGAATACTTTTGCTTCCTCAATACCTATGCTTCCAGTAATTCTAGCACTAACTGTATAAGGACCGTTCAGATTTTCTGTATTTGGTAGTTTTGTGTGATTGATTTGTATAAAGAAAACTTTTGCAGTATAAGCTTGATGAAATCCTAAACGATTGTCATTCCAGAATGGCCAGACAACACCATTTTTTGCAGTAATTCCAATATAATCTCCTTGATAACCAGATGCTAATCCAGCAATTGCTCTTGGTAAATGGGCTCTATCAGAAACTTTAATATCTTCCCAGGTCACACCACCATCTAAGGAACGAGACATATACACTTCAGTCGAATCATTATTTGGATAATTTCTACTATCGTAATAAACAATGTTTACTGAACCATCAGCGGGATCTACTGCTATTGCAGGGAACCACTGGTCACGATTTGCAGGTTCGGAATTTACTTTTACTGGTGTTGACCAGGTTGCACCAAAATCTGTTGATTTAACAAGATAAACATCTGGTGGTTGACCGGTTGCAGGTCTGGCAGCATAAGTTATATAAATCCATCCTCTACGAGGTCCATTACTATGATCTACTGCAATGTAAGGGAATGAATTAACACGAATTGAATTGCCACCTTTACTTAAATTACCGCGTATGTCATTAATATTCTGAACAACAAACTGTTGGGTCCATGTTTGACCACCATCTGTTGATTTTGCAAATGTGACATGAGAGGTTGTTAATGTACTTGTTGGGTAATGTGTAAATGCAGCAACAACATCACCATTTGTTCCTACTGCTAGATTTACACCTTGATGGAGGTAACCACTTGTACCACTCATATTAACAGGATTTGAGAATGTTAAACCACCATCAGTAGAACGAGAAAATTCCAACTTACGGTAGTTTGGATCGGTTGATTGAAATTCAGTATATGCAGTATAAATGTAATTAAAGTATGGGGATGCTGGATTTACATCAATTGCAATCCAGTTTTTATCTTCATCAATACCAGGATTAGGTACAGCGACTTTAATTGGCCAGGTTAAACCATTATCTGTAGATTTTAATGTAACCAGGTCACCAACGGTCGAGCTGTATTCTAAAGTATTAAAATACATATTTCCATATGCATCAAAAGCTACAACCGGATCTGATCTGTAAACCCCAGATGGTTTTCCAGGGAGTGAATCACCACCATACCAGGTCTGACCCCCATTGGTTGTAATATAATAGCCTTGATTAACATAAGTCACAGTAGATGAATTGTTAGCAGCGTTTGATCCACCCAGAAGTATATTAGGGTTATTCGGATTCACTGCAATATGTACTTCAGATTGGGTCATTCCACTATTTGGCCAGACACGAATATTTGGATAAACAGTGTATGTCTTATCTTTGGTTACAGTTCTTATTGGTTTAATATTTTTTAATTCATTTTGAATTGCTTCAAAATCAATTTTAATCTCTTCCTGGATGCCCGTTTTGCTTGGTTCTAATCGAAGGAAAGGTTTGCTCCATCTTTCTTCATCTTGAGCAAACAAAAATGAATTAAGTAACAAAAAAGTTACTACGACTATTGAGTAGATTTTTTGTTTCATCAAATCCTCCTGATGATTTATTATTTAATGAACTAAAATTTATGGATGCTATTTACAATAAAAAGAAACGAACATCAAATCAATAATTAACGAGCCCCACCACCAAGACATTTTTCATCTTCACCATCACTTTTGTTCAATATTATAAAATTTAAACCTTAATGTCAACATAAGCATTTATTAAAATCTTTGAAATTTTGATTAATCTTATCATACCAAACTTTATTATACGTTTGAAAGAATATGAATTAATTTTGTAAAAAACTATGAGGATTAAAATGAAGAAATTTTTAATACTCTCATTTTTAATAATTTCATTTGTCTCTTGTTTTTCAAATAAAAAATTGACTAATGAAGAGCAAGATAAATTAAAAAACAAAGTATTACTTGAAAAAGAGATTTTAACTCTGGCTGAAACTTATTCCGGTCGAATTGGTGTATATGCAAAAAATCTTAAAACCAATGAAGAGATTAAAATTAATGCTGATTCTTTATTCCCCACAGCAAGCGTTATTAAACTTCCCATACTTGTAACTCTTTTTCAAAAAGCAAAGGATGGTTTTATCAACCTCGATAGTGAAATTTTAATTCCTTCACAAGATAAAGTTGGAGGTGCGGGTGTAATCAGATATTTCGATGGTAATACAAAAATCAAGCTTATAGATGCTGCAATTTTAATGATAATTCTATCAGATAATACTGCAACCAATGCAGTAATTGACCAATTCGCCAATAAGCACGACGATAAATTAGAAGCAGTTAATTCCACAATGGAAAAACTCGGACTAAAGAATACTAAACTTCTCAATAAAGTCTTTTCCTATTCGACTAAGAAGAATACTCCGGAAGCAAAAAGATTTGGTCTTGGATATTCATCTCCATTTGAAATGGGGAAATTACTGGAAATGATTTATTCGCATCAAGTAATTGATTCTCAATATTCAGAAAGGATATTAAGCATCCTTAAAAACCAACAAGATGATACAATGATAAGACGATATCTTCCTTACGATAAATTAAAAGAAAATGAATCAATCATTGTTGCAAACAAGACAGGTGCAGTTGATAGATCAAGAATAGATATTGGAATTGTTCATTCACCAAAATGTGATTTTGTGATTGCTATTTTCGCAGATGAGAGTAAGGATATTTCTTGGACACACGATAATAAAGCCCAAAATGCAGTTGCTCGTACTGCAAGGCTTATTTACGACTATTTTAATCAAGAATAAAATTTTATTCTGAATAAGTAAAGAATTCAAAAAGATTAGAAGTTAAAGAAGAGAAAAAGCAACTATCAAATATCAATTTTCTTCAATAAGAATTGGAAAAATTCTTTTAACCATTTAATCTCAATTAAATTAAAGAATACCAGAAAAGTTATAAATAAAAGAATGGAAAGAATCTTTATCAAGTAGATATTTATAATTTTCAAATCGTTCATTATATAAAATAAACCGTAACTTAAAATTACACTTAATCCAATAAGAAAAATCTTTTTCCACTCGTAATGAATTTTATAAAATTTCTGCGATAAGAAATACTGGGAAATTGCCATCGAAAGATAAGCAAGTAAAGTTGCATAAGCTGCACCAAGCATTCCCCAAAGTGGAATTAATAAAAAATTTGAAACCACATTAACAATTGCACCAAGACCAGAAACCAGAGGCATATATTGAGTTTTCTTTTGTATTTGTATTCCAGCTAAAAAGTTGATGTAAAACCCATTAAATACATACGCCAGTAAAACAACAGGAACAATGTATAAACCTCCCCAGAAGTTTTTACCAATTAAATAAAATCCAAAAATTTTTATTCTAACGATATCCTCGATGAATAAAGTTAGAACAATAAATATAGCAGATGAGAAAAGTGTGAAATAAGTAAAGACCTTACTAAAAAGTTCCTTCGCATTTTCTTTCAAAGATTGTTTCAGATAGAATGGTTGCCATGCATATTGAAACATTGAGACAAAAAGCATCATGAATATTCCAAGCTTATAATTTGCTTGATATACACCCACGGTACTTGCATTGGTTAAAGCCATCAAGATTGGTCTATCAATAACTTGAGTTACAATAGATGCAAGTCCAGAAGGGACAAAAGGAAGCCCAAATTTCATTAATCCACGGAGAAGTGATCTTTCAATTTTAAATTGATAAGATTTAATAAAATCTGGTATCAACAGTAAAAATGTAATAAGAGAAGAACCAAAGCCTGCAAGGAAAACACTGATTGAACCCAATTTCCATATAAAGATTGCAACTATGTTTAATAAAATATTTGAAAATATGTTGATCAACTTAAAAGTTGCAAATCTCAAAGCCTTGTTGTGAAATCTTAATCTTGCAAAGATTACATTTGAAATCGCATCAAAAAACAAAATTCCCGAAACAAAGTAAACGATTTGTTTCAAATTATCAGATAGTCCAAACAAAACAGCCAACGAGTCTCGAAACAATAAAATTAATACCGATAAAACAAAGGAAGTTATAATAACTGAGTTAAAAGCTGTACTGAAAGTTTGCTTTTCATTTCCAAGTTCCTGAGTCGATGCAAACTTCAAATAAGCTGAATCCATTCCATATAGATAGATGATATTAAAAAAAGCTATGTAGGCATAAACATTGGTTATAATTCCATATTCAGCTTGTGTAAAAATATTTGTAAAAAAAGGAACTAATAAAAAATTAAGGAATCTACCAATGATTGTTGAAATTCCGTAAATAGCAGTTTCTTTGCCCAGTTGCTTTAGTTCTTTTTTCAACAATAAACTCCTTTTTCAAAATCTTTATTAATAAACATCAAAACCTCGATGAAGTCCTATTTCTTTCGCATAATTGAGTACTTCGATATATTCCTTTCTCGTAATTGATCTATTAATTTCTGGATAATTATTTGCCAAATAAACCGGACGATACTGGTCCATAATATTTACATATGAATTAAGTGAAATTTCTTTGGCAATAAAATCAAGAATTTTTTTTGAACCTGCAACATCGTTTGGCAAAACAAGATGTCGAATTAATAATCCTCTCTTAGCAATTCCAGAAGAACTAATCACTAAATCTCCTACCTGGCGATGCATTTCTTTCACAGCCTGTTGAACAATATCCCAGTAGTTTGATATTCCAGAATATTTTAACGCATTTTCATTTGAGGAGTATTTTATATCTGGCATATAAATATCAATAATCTTGTCGAGTAGTCTTAAAGTCTCAACTGATTCATATCCACCACAATTGTAAACTAAAGGTATTTCAAGTCCTCGTTCCCGAGCAATAATTAAAGCATCAACAATTTGAGGAGTGAAATGAGTCGGAGTAACAAAATTTATGTTATGGCATCCTCTATTTTGTAAATAAAGCATCATATCAGCAAGGTCATTTACAGAAACTTCCCTACCAACTCCATAATGACTTATATCGTAATTTTGACAGAACTTGCAATCTAAATTGCAATTGGTAAAAAAGATTGTTCCCGAACCGAATCTTCCGACGAGTGGTGGTTCTTCCCCAAAGTGTGGACCATAACTTGAAACAACTGGAAGGTAACCTGAACGACAATTTCCATTATCACTTATCCGACGGTCCACATGACATTCATTAGGACATAATTTACATTCAAAAAGAAGTTCGTAAAGTTTGTCTTTTCTTTCCTTTAATTCTTCAAGACTTATTTGAGAAATATAAGAAGGTAACATAATCGAGGTTATTCGATTATTTCTAATGATATATCTAAGGCTTTAGCCGAATGCGTAATAGCTCCAACTGAAATATAATCCACTCCACACTCAGCGATTTCTTTAATTGTCTCTAAGTTCACACCACCGGAAACTTCAACTTCTACTTTTCCATCAATCATTTTAACTGCATCTTTAATTGAGTCAATTGAAAAGTTGTCAAGCATTACCCTGTCAACCCCACATTCAATAGCCTCTTTAAGTTCAAGCAGATTCTTGACTTCAACTTCAATCTTAAAATTCATCTTATGTGTTGAATTATATTCTTTACAAAGGTTAATTGCTTGTTTAATCCCACCAGCTGCAAAGATGTGATTGTCTTTAATTAAAAACATATCATAAAGTCCAAATCGATGATTTTCACCACCACCAATTTTAACTGCAAGTTTATCAAGGTATCGCCATCCTGGAATTGTTTTCCTTGTGTCGAGAATTTTCGCTTTTGTCCCTTTAATTTGATTTACAAATTTGTTTGTTAATGTTGCAACTCCACTCATTCTTTGTATGAAATTTAGAAGAATGCGTTCATACTTTAATATTTCTCTAACATCGCCAGTGAAAGTCCCAATAAAATCACCTGCCTGAATTTCATATCCATCATTGTAAAAAGAAAAAAACTCAATGTCTTTTAGAAAATTTTCAGTAATAAGTTTTATAACATCTAAACCAGCAATTATTCCATTTTCTTTACACAATAAATCCGCTCTTACGATTTTATAATCTTTAAAGATAGCTGATGTAGTAATATCTCCACCATTGATGTCTTCTTTTACAGCGAGTTCAAATATTTCTTTAATTTTATTAATATCTAGATTGATCATTTCTTTGTAACGATATCTAAAAACTTTACTGGTGGTCTTGTAGGTTTAAGGCTATCCTTTTTAACCCATGAATGTCTTGTATATCCTTCTGAAAGTAATTCGTTCGTATCTTCAAAAAAAATTTTGTATGAAAGATGAATTCGAGCACCCTGAAAATTTTCAAGTGTTGTTTCTATTCTTATTAACTGGTCGTATTTAATTGGTTTGATAAATTTAGCGTAACAATCAATGAGTGGTAGAAGATAGCCTTCACTTTCGAGATCAGCGTAGGGAAGCCCCAGACTTCTCAAAAGTTCTGTTCTGGCAATTTCAAAATACTCAAAATATTTAGCGTGATGTATAATGCCCATTTGATCAGTATCAGCATATCTTGGGCGAAGAAATGTTTTATGTACGAAGTTCATTTATTCTCTTGATGTATTGTCTTACAAGATCCTGATAAGCAATATAGAGATCATATTTTTCAAGAAACTGAAATTTTTGTTTGATAATTTCAAATGGTGAAAACTCAAATAATGCTTTTGGTGAAAAAATAATGGGCAGACTAAAATTCGGATGTTGAAACCACATACCACTCATATTATTCAAAAAGGTTTGACCAAAATAAGCTCCAAAACTTACAGTCAATCTATCAAGATCATTCGGTGTTAGGCTTTTTTTCTTAAACAATTCATTAATCACCTGATCGAGAACTCGAATACTACCCTCAGTGTAATCAAGCATTTTATCAAAAGTTGTCATAACCGACTCTGTGCAAATTTGCGCTTCTCTAAGCATTTTCTTTTGCAATTGTTCATCCTGAAAGTCAGGAACATAGGATGGGGTTTCAATTGTGGATGTTTTCTTTGTATCCACAATAAAATAAATAACCACCCCAACGATCATTATCATTAAAATTAAAATTATCACAAACATTATTCTATGTAGACCCCCATGTTTAAGAATTTTTCTATTCGCATTTCCAGAAGCTTCTCTATTTTAATTTTCTTGAGTTTATTCAGTTCGTCTATTAAAGCTTCTTTAAGTATCAATGCAGCCTGTTCTGGATTACGATGTGCACCACCTCGTGGCTCAGGAATTATTCTATCAATAATATTAAATTGAATCAAATCTTTGGCAGTAAGTTTAAGAGCTTCAGCAGCCTGCTCTTTATAATCCCAGCTTCGCCATAAAATACTTGAACAAGACTCTGGAGAAATAACAGAATACCAGCAATACTCGAGCATTAAAATTCTATCACCAACTCCAATTCCAAGAGCACCACCTGATGCACCTTCACCTATTATTACAACAATAATTGGCACACGAAGTTTTGACATTTCAAAAAGATTTCGAGCAATAGCTTCTGCCTGTCCTCTTTCCTCAGCACCAATGCCTGGATAAGCTCCTGGTGTATCAAGAAAAGTGATGACTGGTTTTCCAAATTTCTCTGCAAGCTTCATCAATCTTAATGCTTTTCGATATCCTTCTGGATTCATCATTCCAAAATTTCGATAAAGATTTGATTTCGTATCCCTTCCCTTTTGTTGACCAATTATCATCACCGTCTCACCATTTAATTTTGCAAATCCACCAACCAAAGCTTTATCATCACCAAAACATCGGTCACCATGAAGTTCAATAAAATCAGTTGTAATTTTTTGAATATAATCTAAAGTGTAAGGTCTTTCTGGATGACGGGCAATTTGTACAATCTGCCAGCGACTTAAATTATTGTAGATTTGATCTTGAAGTTGTTGAATTTTTTCTTCAAGGCTTTTTATTTCGTCTTCAATATCAAGCGTATCGGAGAGTTTTTTCATCTCCTGAATTTTTTGTTCGATCTCTATTATTGGTTTTTCAAAATCCAGTACTGTTTTTGGCATACTCACCTCAAATAATTTTGAATTGTCTTAAGCAATATTTCAATATCTAACCAGATGTTTTGATTTTTTGCATAATAAATATTCAATCTTTCAATATCTTCTTCGGAAAGATTTTTATTTTCATTAATCTGAACAATTCCGGTAAGTCCTGGTTTACCAAGATAAATATTTGTTTCTCTACTCCCGATTGGTCTACCAACAAAGCTATATTTTCCTCCAAGAACTTTGAATAAATATAACAAATTATTCCACTTCTTAGAAATTAAATACCGAATCAAAAAAATCGGATAAAGAGTAAACAACAAAAACAATCCAAGTAGTATATCAAAGGTTCTTTTAATGAAACGGTGAATTGGCATTGAGATATTATATTCAATTTCAATTAATGGAAGCTCATTTAATTCTAAAACATCTTTTTTGCTTATGATGAAATCGTAATTTTTATCAGCAAGATGGAAATGAACATTCTGATTTTGATTCGCTGATACAATAGAAAGTATTTGATTGTAAGGTAAAAAATCCGATGCAAAAATAACTTCCGTGATCCCTTTCTCACGAATTACCTTACCTAAGGTATCCAGGCTTCCAATAATTTCAACATCACTGATCTTTTCACCAATTCTTTTTCTATCACGATCTATTAATCCAACCACATCATAATAGTAATTGTAAGACTTTCTTAATCGATTGAGAAGTTCAATTGCTGCTTCATTTGTTCCAACAATTAATGTATTTGCTTCAAATAGAGATTGACGAGAATCTTTAGGATACTTAAAGATGACTTTTAATAAAATTCTCCAGAAAGGAAGAACAAAGAACAAAATTATATAGGTTATCAAAAGAATTGCACGACTGAACGCATAGTCTTTAAAGAAATAAGTCAAAGAGCTTGTAAACAGGAAACTAATTAATAATGATGGATAAAGTTTTGAAATGGGTAAATTTTTTACTTGATAAGATCCAAGTAAATAGGCAATCAAAACAAAGCTACCTGCAGGAACAATAAAAATTATAGGATAAGCATAATCGGGAAAACCTCTAAATCCTGAAATTTTCATATAAATTAATTCCGCAATCAATACTGAAAGGTTGAACAAAATGTAATCAATAATTATTGCGATGAGAATCAACGACCTTTTACCTATGAACGCCAAAAAACTTCTAAGATTTATTGCTGCCTGCAGAATTATTTCCATTATCCAGCTGCTAGAAAAATGTTTTCTGACAAAAAGTCGCATAGCATCATAAAAATGTTTTAATTCATCAATATTGCTTCTCTTGGTACTTTCTCCTTTGAAGTGAATAATTTGAGTTGAATGAACATAATAAACTTTGTATCCAGCTTTCTTTACTCGATAACAATAATCAAGGTCTTCTCCGTACATAAAAAATGTTTCATCAAGTCCACCAATTTTTTCATAAACTTCTCTTCTAAAAAACATAAATGATCCACTAACTGCATCAACTTCGTAGGATTGATTTTCATCAAGATAGGTAAGATTGTATTTGGCAAATAATTTTGATTTTGGAAAGAGTTTACTCAAACCAATAATTTTTGTAAATGCAACCCAGGGCGTTGGAAAACTTCTTCTGCAGGCTAACTGGAATGTTCCATCTGGATTCAAAATTTTACATCCAGCCAATCCTACTTCAGGATGATTGTCCATAAAATCAATCATCACCTGAAATGTGTTCTCTTCAACAATTGTGTCGGGATTGATTAGGCAGATATACTTACCCTGTGAAATTTTTAATCCTAAATTGTTTGCTCTGCTAAATCCAAGATTTACTTGCGATTCAATTAATGTTATATCATTGAAGTTCTTTTTGATTAATTCAATACTTCCATCATCAGATGCATTATCAACTACAATAATTTCACTATCAATTTTTTCTATTGCTTTTTTTATCGAAAGCAAACAATTCTGAAGAAAAGCTTTTACATTATAATTAACTATAATGATAGAAAGCTCTTTCATATCAACGCAATAATCCTATTAAACTTTGAATTCTTAATTTCCAGACCATGTAAGCCGCTTCAAAAACAATTTTTTTGCTCATCTTCGATTTGCCTTTAACTCTATCAATAAAAACAATTGGCATCTCACAAATCCTGAAACCTTTTTTGTATGCTTTGAAATTCATTTCAATCTGAAATGCATAACCGTTTGAACGAATTTTATCCAGATTAATTGCTTCAAGAACCTCTCTTCTGAAACATTTATAACCACCAGTTGCATCTCTTACGGGCATTCCAGTAATAAACATTGTATAAAGATTTGCAAAAACACTGAGAAATAATCTACTTAAAGGCCAATTCAAAACTCGAACTCCATCTTTGTATCTAGAGCCAATTACCAGATCACAATCTTTTATCTTTTTGAGAAAATTTTTTATTTCCTTTGGTTCGTGAGAAAAATCCGCATCCATTTGAAGGATATATTCATAACCTTTACTTAAAGCAAATTTGAAACCTTCCACATAGGCAGTTCCTAGTCCCGACTTTTTTGGTCTTGTCATTAAAAAGATATTTTGATTAGACTTTTGAAATTCACGAACAATATCAGAAGTCCCATCAGGCGAATTATCATCAACAATCAAAATATCAACTTCACCATTTGTTCGTTTCAAAATTTCAGGAATTAATTTTTGAATGTTGTCTGACTCGTTATAAGTCGGAATGATTACAATTGCTTTGTTCATTATGAATAAAATTCCTTTATTGAATTTGTGATATAATCAATCTCTTCAATTTGTAAATCTGGATGCATTGGTAAGGATAAAACTTTTTTAGATGCTTCTTCAGCATTTGGAAGTGAACCTTCTTCCGCAAATCCACGAAAAGCTGGTTGTAAATGTAACGGGATTGGATAATGAATTGCGGTTGGAATGCTTTTGCTTGTTAAGAATTTCTGTAATTCATCCCTCTGTTCAACTTTTATTGTGTATTGATGAAAGATATGTTTCGAATATTCTGGATAAGTTGGTGTGGTGACCTGTTTCAAATCTTTTAATTTTTCTGAATACAATTTTGCATTTTGAATTCTTCTGTTATTCCATTCATCAATGTATTTAATTTTTACATTCAATATTGCCGCCTGAAGTGCATCTAGTCTGGAATTCATTCCAAGCCTTTCATGCACATATCTGACCTTTGAACCATGATTAGCAATCATCCTGACTTTTTCATGAATTTCTTCATTATCAGTTACAACCATTCCTCCATCACCATAACAGCCAAGATTTTTACTCGGGAAAAAACTAATACAGGCAACATCTCCAAAGGAACAAACTTTTTTCCCTTTATATTCAGCACCAAAGCCTTGAGCCGAGTCTTCAATTACAAAAAGATTGTATTCTTTTGCAATTGAAAGAATTTTATCCATTTCAGCTGGATTTCCATATAGATGAACTGGTAGAATTGCTTTTGTTCGCGGAGTAATTTTCTCTTTGATTTTTTTTACATCAATATTATAAGTTACTGGATCAATATCAACATAAACTGGTTTTGCTCCAATCATTACAATAGTTTCAGTAGTTGCAACAAATGTAAATGGGGTTGTAATTACTTCATCATCTTTGCCGATTCCAAGAGCCATCATTGCAATTTGAAGTGCATCAGTTCCATTAGCTACACCAACAGCATATTTTACGCCTAAATAATTTGCTGCTGCCTTTTCAAAATCACTTACCTTTTTCCCAAGAATAAATTGCGTTGATTCTATAACTTCTTGAATTGCACTATCAATTTCAGGTTTAATTTTTTCGTATTGTCTTTTTAGATCTACCATTTGAATGTTCATTTTAACTCCTTTCTATTTTTCAATTCTAAAATTTCAATCCTCGTAATGTCCCTTACCAAAAAGGACAACAAATATGGTTCTGAAAAGAATTTTTAGGTCCATTCGTAATGAAATATTTTCAATATAAAACAAATCATATTGGACTTTCTTTTTCACATCTTCAATCGACTCATCGTACTTGTGTTTGACTTGAGCCCAGCCAGTAATACCAGGTTTAACTTTTAATCTTCGTTTATATAATGGAATTTCTTTCGATAGTTGTTCAACAAAATATGGACGCTCGGGTCGAGGACCAACCAAACTCATTTCTCCACGAAGCACATTTATAAATTGCGGAATTTCATCCAATCGAAACTTTCTGATAATTTTTCCAACACGAGTAATTCTTGGGTCGTCTTTAGTCGACCAGACTGGGCCTGTGTATTTTTCTGCATCCTGAATCATTGAACGAAACTTATAAATCTTGAATTCTTTTCCATCCTTTCCGACTCGAATTTGTTTATAAAACACAGGACCTTTTGAATCCAATTTAATTGCTATAGCGACAATCAATATAATTGGAAAAGTTAATATTAGCACCACAAGAGAGACAACAATATCCATTAATCTCTTTACTTTTCTTTCCCATACTGGCATTAATTGCGGATTAATTTCTATTAATGGAATTCCATAGAGCTGATTTGTTCGTGCCTGCCCGCTTATAATTTCATATAAATCAGGTACGATTTTAATTGTCAGATCATTGAAATCACACTTGGCAATTACTTCAAGCATCTGATCATGCTCGTGCTTATCAAGCGCAATAATAACTTCTTTAACATCATATTTATTTACTATTTTTTCAATCTCATCAATAGTTCCAAGGATTTTACCATTCTCAGAATTAATATTTTCATCATTTAATACAACGAAACCCACAACATCAAGTCCAAGCGCTCTAGCTTTCATTACACGGTCACTTACTTCTTTTGCTCTTTCATTATAACCAATTATAATTGTATTTCGTCTTCCAATACCTCTTAATAGTAAATGTCTTTGAAGACTTCTAACAAATAGCCTACCACCACCAACAAATAAGAAAAATATACTCCAATAAATTAAAATTAAATATCGCTGGCCTGAGGTTTGTTGATATGAGATATCGTCTATAAAAATTAAAAAGAATAAAATCATTACACCAATGATAGATGTCTTAAATAAGGTCGTCAACTCATCAAACCTTGAAGCAGCAAACCATGTTCGATACATTCCGACAAACAAGAAAATCATAAACCAGTAGAAATAAATTACAATCATCGGAAGGAAAAATTCTGGTTTGGAAATTAAACTAAACCAACCGGTTTCGACACGGAAATAGAAGTAAAGAATATAGGCGAAGTTAATAGTTACGAAATCTGTTACGAGCAAAAGAATTTTTTCGATAGACTTTGACATTTTTACCTTGCAGTTGATTGCCAAATAACTGAATGTTTTTTTCTTAAAAATCTAATAAAACCACCTAACAGCGCGATATTTGTCATTAAAAAATAAAATAGCAAAGAGAGTAAACCAAAACGCACTTTTAGTATATTAAATAAATAACCAATAAGAGCCAAAAGATAAAACAATAATTGAATAAGGAATGTGACCAAGTAAACATTATCAGCAGGAATTAAAAAAATATTAATTACAAAAACCACCAACATAACCTGTGGTAAAAACCAACGAAGAATTTTATGTGACCAAAAAGCATAGGAAAGAATCAAATTTTTATTTAATAACAATGATTTAAAGAAAGTAATTGTCTGAAAATTGGTTGCTGCAAAACGTATCTTTCTATTAAATTCGGAACTTAAATCTTTTGCAACTTCCTCAAAACCTATAGCCAAAGATTCGTAAATAAATTTATAGCCTTTCTTAATTACAGAAAGTGAGAGATAAAAATCATCTGTAACTGGTTTATCAGTCGGAATTTCGGAAAACAAACTTTTTCTGATGGCAAAAATACCCCCGTTAGCTCCTATCAAAATTCCTAAATCACCTTCAGATTTCTTTATAAAGGTTTCATATTCCCAATACTTTTTTTCCTCGACCCCTTTCTTTTGATGAATTTTCTTTTCAATTAATACTAATCTTCCACTAACACCACCTATTGAAGGGTCTTGAAAATGTTTTACCAAATTTCTTATTGCATTAGATTCAAATTCTGTATTTGCATCAGTAAAAATTAAAATATCGTTGCTTGCAAATTTGTATAAATCATTTAAGACACCAGCTTTTCCTTTTCGTTCATTAAACAAAAAGACTTTTACCTGAGGAAATTCAGTTACAAGTCGACTAAGAATTTCATTTGTTTTATCAGTAGAACAATCTGAACCCACAATTATTTCAATTAAATTTTTATCATAATTTTGACTTAGTAAATTCTTAACTCTTTTTTCAATAACCTTTTCTTCATTATAGGCAGAAATTAAAATAGAAACTGCGGGCGAATAGTTTTCAATTTTCTTTTGTGGAGTAGACTTTAACTTAGATAAAAACCAAATCAATATAGGATAAAGAAAATAGGTATTGACCATGAGAAAAATCAAAAACCAGAAAAGTATTTTTAAGATAATCTCTAACAATTTTGAACTCAGTTTAGTTTCAACTTTTCAAGTATATATAAAAATTTATTAATCATCCTCTCTTTTGAAAATTCCTTTGAATGTTCAATGGATTTTATTTTTAACATTTGATAATATTTTTCATCAGAATTCATTTTGATTATACTTTCTAGAAAACCATTAACATCATCTGGTGAATGTAAGATAGCAACTTCACCTATGATTTCTTTCAAAGCATCACAATTTGATGCGAGTACAGGAAGACCACAAGCCATTGCTTCAATTGGTGGTAAACCAAAGCCTTCCACATACGAAGGAAAAATAAATGCAAATGCTGAATTATATAATAATAGAAGTTCTTTATCCGTAAGTTGATTAAAAACAATAATTTTATCTTTTCGTTCTTCAATCAAATTCTGAAAATTTTTATAACCGTATCCTGGTTTTCCAGCGAGAACCAATTTTAAATCAAGACCTTTTTCTTTTATTAAATCACTTAACCGAATGAGCAATCGGATGTTTTTTCTTTCTTCTAAAACTCCAACATATAAAATGAATTTTTCAGGTAGATCAAGTTTAATTTTATTTTTTAATTCCTCTAGCTCTTCACTACTTAATTGTCTAAAATTTTTCGAAATGGTATTATAAACAATTTCAATTTTTTCTTCAGGTACATTGAAATAATTTGAAATTTCTCTCTTTGATGTTTGAGAAATTGTGATTATAAAATCGGAATTTTTTATAGAAGCCGGTAAAAATGTTTTCAAAAATGCCCGATATGAAATTGGAAAAAATTGCGGATGTGTTAATGGCATAATATCGTGAACAATTGAGATATATCTCGTTTTAGGTAATTTTATTGCTGGTACTAAAATATTTGGACCAATTAATAGATCAATATTATACTTTTTCAATAATCCAGTGAGAATAAAATTCAACCAGATTGGAGTAGACAATTTAGAATCTAAAAATGGATAATCTGTCGTTACATAAGTATAAAAGTCATCACTCAAATGATTTTGTTTTTTATTG
>Ga0197142_1000028_pt1 | contig 124226 bp, 102 predicted proteins | sample GBS60_MetaG_FD_148614 | JGI IMG/M metagenome (GOLD analysis project Ga0197142, IMG submission 148614) | Sediment microbial communities from Great Boiling Springs, Gerlach, Nevada, United States - GBS 60_MetaG | ecosystem: Environmental > Aquatic > Thermal springs > Hot (42-90C) > Sediment... | reverse complement strand
TGATTTCTCTGGCTTTTTGAAGCAACACTTCTTTCAGCCGCTCAGCTACTTCACCCACCAGAACTTTGCGCCGGTACTTGGACACCAGATAAGGTGATAACCAATATTGTATACTGTCGTGGCTGATCGTTTCCATCGTTTACCGTTCATGGAACTATTATATCACAAGTGTTAGTTTTCTGCATTATATCTAACAATCCAAACAAGGATACCCGCCTTTCATCCCACCCTTTTAAGGGTGGGCTTTCCCGGCAGAAGATCGTAAATGAGGCTATGCAATTTTTCTTAAAAACCCGAAAACATTTTTGGCTTTATTTTTCATGCCTTACCAAGCTATAATCCCTTGAGCTCAGCTTATGGAAGTTTTTGAAGCAGGAACTTTTCTGTAAAATGGACACAGAATCTTCAAGTGCAGATTTTTTACAAAAGATGTCTTCGCAAGTTGCGGTTTCTGTAGAAAACATTTCAAAAACCTATCCGGTTTCCTTTCCGCGCTTGAAAAAATTTTTGGGGATAAAGTGCAATCCTCCTGTCGAGGCTTTGAAAAATGTTTCATTTGACATAAAAGAAGGTGAGATTTTTGGACTAATCGGTAAAAACGGAGCAGGAAAAACTACGCTGACGAAAATTATAGCCACTTTGATTCAGCCAACAAGCGGTAGAGTTTTAGTCAAAGGATATGATTCTGTGCGGGATGAAGTGAAAGTTCGTTCTTTGATAGGTTTGGCTACGGCTGAAGAACGTTCGTTCTATTGGCGCTTGAACTGTGAGCAAAACATGATGTTCTTTGCGCGGCTTTATTCAATGAGTGATCGCGAAGCTAAAAAGAGAATTTATGAGCTTTTTGAAAGACTAAATTTAACATCGCTTGCCAAGAGAAGATTTTCAGAGCTTTCAACAGGTAATAGGCAACGCCTGGCAATAGCACGTGCGTTACTACCGAATCCTGAGGTTCTACTTTTAGATGAGCCAACCAGATCGCTTGATCCGCTGGCTGCTGCCGAAATACGATCTTTGATAACCTCACTTAAAGGCGTTTCCATACTTCTGACTTCGCACAATCTTTCCGAAATAGAAGAGCTTTGCCACAGAGTTGCAATAATCTCTAAAGGCGAAATCAAAGAGATTGATACTCCTGCAAATCTTAAGAAAAAACATAAACAAACGGAAAGAGTTTCAATAATTTTTTCTGGAGCTGATCATTACGAGAGTTTGAAAATACTCAGAGATTTTTCATTAGAAAAACAAGGCAGTAATTTCGTGCTTACCTTCACTCGCGAAGTAAACGACGATCTCTTAGGTGAAGTATTGGATTTGTTGATGCGAAAAGGCGCTAGAATTTTAGATGTAGAAACCGAAAAACCTACTCTGCTTGATGTTTTGGAAAGTTACGAGAGAAAGAGCTAAATGAAGCAAAAATCAATGAAACAGATTTCAAAAATTTTGTGCTATAAACTCTTCTTTGCGTCCAAGAAAAAAGCCGATCTGGTAGTTAGTTTTTCGTTGAATTTCGCTATATTGCTTGTGCGGATTTCGTTATCATTTCTACCGAGCAATCTGAGGATCGGATAGTGCTGAGGTAGCAGGAAAACCGACAGAAGCTTTGATTCTTACTGTCTTGTTTGCTGGACAACTTGCTGAAACGAAAGTTAAAATCATTAAGTGATATGCTCCCGTAGCTCAGGTGGATAGAGCGACCGCCTCCTAAGCGGTAGGTCGTTGGTTCGAGTCCAATCGGGAGCAATTTTTTTTGCCAGGCTCCAAACAAAAGTTTGTGCTTTACTGAGTCCAAAATGTTCGCGAAATCTGAAAAATAAAAAGAAAGATGGGAAATAAAACGCTGAATGGATAGAGTTGAAATAATTCCTCTTGGTGGTATAGGCGAATTTGGAATGAACTGCATGGGAATTCGTCATGCCGACTGCATGATTTTGATTGATGCTGGAATGGGGTTCCCAGAAGAAACTGTTTACGGCGTAGATTTTTCCATACCTGATTTTGGTTTTCTGGAAGAATATCGTCAGTTTTTAAAAGCGCTGATCTTAACACATGGACACGAAGACCATATCGGAGCTTTGCCTTATTTGTTGGAAAGATTTGATCTTCCCGTTTATGGCTCACGCTTCACTTTGGCTTTAGCAGAACGCAGACTCTACGAAAAACAAATGCTCGGCAAGGCAAAGTTAAATTTAGTTTATCCAAACAGCATCGTTGAAATCGGAAGCTTCAAAATCGAATTCATCCATGCCTCGCATTCACTGGTCGATTGTTTCTCGCTGGCCATTCAAACCCCCATTGGAACTATCATTCACAGCGGCGATTATAAAATTGATGAAACACCCGTAATCGGAAAGCCTTACGACTTAAAAACGCTGAAGAAATACGGTGATGCAGGAGTTTTGGCGCTTCTTTCAGATTCGACTAATGCTACCGTTCCTGGAAGGACGCCGTCGGAACGCGCCGTAATTCCAGCATTCAGAGAAATCTTCGCTCAAGCCAAAGGCAGGATTATAGTTTCAACATTTTCATCTTCGATTCACCGAATACAGATAATTTTTAACTTGGCTTATGAATTTGGCAAAAAGGTTTGTGTATTAGGGCGTTCGATGCAAACAAATGTTGAAATCGCCGAAGAACTAGGTCTTTTGCAGATTCCTTACGGAACTTTGGTGGCAGTGAATGATTCGAGGCGTTTGCCCTATGACGAAATCGTTTATTTGGTAACAGGTTCGCAGGCAGAAACGCGAGCCGTCTTATGGCAGATGGCAACTTCTAACCACAAAGGTTTGAAGGTAGAAAAAGGCGATACCGTCGTGATTTCGGCAAGAATTATTCCGGGAAATGAAAAAGCTATTTCAAAACTTATAGGTCATCTTTACAAACGCGGAGCAAACATTATTGAGGAAAAGAGGCGTTTAATTCATGTCTCGGGACACGCCTCGCAAGAAGATATGCGGATTCTGATCGAAACAGCAAGACCAAAATTTATAGTGCCTATTCACGGCGAACACAGAATGCTGTTTCGACAAGAGGAATTTGTCAAAAATCATCTCGGATATGATCCTGAGAAAATCATTTTGATTGAAAACGGCGATATTTTGGAATTACGTGCCGATGGTGCCAGCATAATAGCACATCGAGAGCTTGAAAAAACTTTTGTCAACGAAGAAACGGCAACAGAAATCGGCTACGATATTGTCAAAGAGCGGAAACAACTTGCCTGCAATGGTGTTGTGACTTTGGTTGTCGTAATCGACAAACAAGACGGTAAATTAAAGGCAGAACCGCACATAAACTTTCAAGGTGTTGCAGGCATTGACTACACAAACGGTATTTTAAAGAATGCAAGTCAGCAAATAGTAAAAGCTCTACAAAATCTTACGAAGGAGAAAATCTCCGATAAGAATTTGCTCAAAGAAATTTTAAGTGGTGAATTGAAGAGATTTTTCTACCAAGAAACAGGCTCAAGACCAATAGTCGTATCTTCAATTGTTGAACTCTGATAAAATTCGCTCCTATGGTTTTTGATACTTTGTCGAAATTCTTAAAGGCTATGAAGAATTCTATCTCGAGATAGGTTCTAGCGACATGCGAGAATAACAAAGCTATCTTCGTTGCAATTATCTGTAAGAAGCTTCTTGGCAAATGCTAACCAAGAAGCAACGAATGAAAAACATTGAATGGAATTAACAAATTTCTAGCAAGTAAGAAATTAAGACTTATAGAAAATTTCCGTGCAAACACAGGCTTTTTGCCGGCAATGCCTTATTTTTTCTTCGGTTACCATTCGCTATTCGCTTAGAAAATCACCACTTGCTACTGTATATGAGCTTCGACAAGCCAGAGAAGTTTATCTACTGAGCGAGAAATTTCCGTAAGCAGATCGGCTGTATCGGCATCGCCAAGATCAGCAGTTTCATCAATGTTTTTTCTCACCTTCGTACCAAAATCTGCCAAAACAGATGAAAGCGCTTCAATATGGGCAGAACCTTCGGTTATTTCAAGCGGATATTCACTAAGCGAAGAGCTCCGTGCTGCTACTCGAACTGTTCCTAATGCTGTTCCACCTAAGGAAGTTATTCTTTCCGCAATATTGTCAACATGGGTTTCAATCTCTGTTGCCACTTGATCAAAAAGTTCATGAAGAGCTATAAAACTCATTCCTTTGACATTCCAATGCGCCTGCTTAGCTTGTGACTTTAAGTCAATTGCATCAGCAAGCCTTTGATTTAGTATCTCGATAACTTTCTCGCGCTTTTCTTTCGGTAAATCGTTTTTCGTTTGATGTAACTTCATAATTTTTTACCTCCTACTTTAGAATTATTCTAATTCTAATTTTTGTCAAAGTCAAATAAAATTTTGAAAGGATTTTAGCCGTGCTAAAATTGAGATTTGAGAGATGGAAGTTGTGATTTCCATGAAAATTGCTGGGAATGTTTGGACTGTTTGCAATATAACTTGGCAAATAATAAGCAAAATTTTAGAAGCCGCAAATGGACGCTTGCCTTATATTTTTTCGGGAATTTTGTTTTTATTGATATTCTGGCTTTCTTCAAAGACGGTCAAACAAATTTTCTGGAGTTTATCTGCAAAAAACGAAATTTGATTATCGCTTGCGATTGCTTTTTATTACAACTTTTTACTACAGGAATTTTTGCTGCGATGGTGGTTATAATTCCGAATTTAAAATCAGCGACTTGATGACGAATTTGGGTTTAATTCTTTTATGGTTGGTTTTGACACGAAAGATATTTGAACAACCTTCTTTCAAATGTTTTGATTTTATGGTGTCGGTCTTTCAAAATCGGAGATTATGTTTCTGTGGGTAATAATCAAGGTTTTATCGAATACGATCAGAGTGACTTAGTTGCGTAAATGGATAAGAAATGCTTGTGACTAACGGAGGTATGGATTCGACAACTTTAAAAATCCGAATTTTCTCGTTTGGAAAGAAGGATGTTGTTAAAGTGTAAATCATGAAGCTGATTTGGTTAGGATGAAAAAATTTTGGAAGAAACTGTTTTGCAGGTGTCAAGTGTTTCACAAGAGAAAAAGCCTGAGGTTTTCATATCGGATTTGTCAAGTGACGAAGTAGCGGTTTCATTATTTTTCTGGTTAAGAACAGATTTACATAGACTACTGGAAGCTTTTGATGAGATTGTTGTGAAGATCAGAGAAAATTTGGGATTGTCAGGTGTAATTTCGGAAGTAAGAAGCTATGATAGTTTTAGGCATAGAAACTTCTTGTGATGAGACAGCAGCAGCTGTTGTTCGTAATGGAAAGAAAATTCTTTCTTCGGTTATTTCTTCGCAGATTGAGCTTCACCGCCCCTATGGTGGCGTTGTGCCTGAACTTGCTTCGAGAGAACATTTGAAGAAAATAGAGCCAATAGTTCAACAAGCAATAGATAGGGCTAAAATAAACTTGGACGAGATTGATGCGATAGCCGTTACTCAAGGACCGGGCCTGATAGGTTCTTTGATAGTTGGAGTTTGTTTTGCCAAAGGGCTTGCATTTTCACTAAATAAGCCTTTTATCGGTGTTAATCACATAGAAGGACATATTTTTTCTGTTGTTTTCGATAATCCGCCTATTGAATATCCAGCTCTTGCTTTGGTAGTCTCAGGAGGACATACCAACCTTTTTTTCATTCCAGAGCAAGGAAAATACAAAGTTGTTGCGCGCACTCGCGATGATGCTGCAGGCGAGGCATTCGATAAAGTAGCCAAAATGCTTGGATTGGGCTATCCGGGGGGGCCGATAATTGAAAAGCTTGCATTCGAAGGTGATCCGGAAAATGTTAAATTCCCAACACCGAAGATTTCGGACGGGAAACCGGACTTTAGTTTCAGCGGTTTGAAAACTGCTGTTGCGAGATACATAAAAGAAAAAGGAATTAAACCTGTAGTTTCTAATCAAGAAATCCCCAAACAAATAAAAGATGTATGCGCTGGTTTCCAGGCAACAGTCGTTCGATCTTTAGTCGAGCCGATGCGAAAACTCTCCTTTGAACTAAAACCAAAAACTTTGATCGTAGCCGGCGGGGTAGCCTGCAACACGCTTTTGCGCACAGAATCAGCAAAATTTGCTGAAAAAATAGGGATTCCGGTTTATTTTCCTTCACGTCATCTCTCGACAGACAATGCTGCTATGATCGCAGCAGCCGGGGCATTTCATCTTGAACGTGGCGAAAGGTCTGATTTTTCCATAGTTGCTAATCCGATGATGAAACTGCAAAATTACGAGCTCGAAGATGAAACCTTACGAAAAAAAGTTCGTTACCGACTTTAATTAGCAGCTCAGTGAATTTGAAGATAAAAGAAATGAAAGGAAATGACTTTTATCCGTCTCTTATTCGCCGTCAAATTACAATTGAAAGCTTTTGTAAGGAAATCATTCATCACCTAAATTTCGCTGCTTTGTTGTTGTTCACTAAAGGATTGCCATCGGCTAAAGAAATGCTATTTGCTTATCTTTTCTATCCAAACGGGAAGAGGAAGCCATAGAGCGGGTTTTCTGTAAACCTGCTTATTTAATCTCTCGATTCTTTCTTCGTATTCTTCTTGAAGGCTATCCGGCGGCAAGAATTCTTCTTTGTCATAACAAGCGTGTTGAATGCAGGCAAGCGGTTTTACATCGTGAATCAAACAACCTGCACCTTTCTGGAAGAAAGGGCAGGCAAAAGTTTTAGAACTATCGTCGGCGCTTAGGCCATATTTTGTTACTGTTTCTGAATTTTTTTGCTTAAGAAATTTTTGCTTTTCGGGTGGCATTTTCTTGATTTCTTCCGAGATAAGAACCGCTTCAAGTTTGGTTATGTGAACATTTACGAAACTTTCGTCAAGACAGCAAGTTCCTTGATATTCGCACGTTTGGCAATTTTTTGCTCGATATTCGTAACGCTCCTTTATAATTTCACGAAAATTCTCTTTAAGTTTCTTAAGTCTAACCAAACCTTCTTGTTCAGAAATCGGCTTCATAAATCAGCCAGTGGCGATTTTCGAACAAATGGCTAATAGCCATAGGATGTGAAAGCATGTAAAACTTATTTTCTCTCGAAGGGAAAACAGACTGCAAATAAAAAGGCGATTGTCATAATTGCGGCGGCAGTCCAAAAGGTTCGTTTTAGTGTGAATGAATCAGCTTGATTAAAAGCGTTATTCAGTGAGAATGCGCAGATAGAAGGTCCGACAACTCTTGCAAGGCTTGCTGCTGATTGCATTATGCCAAGAGCTTTCCCTTGCTCTGCTTCGCTTGCGGCTTTAGATGCTAAACTGGTCAACGACGGTGAAGCAATAGAATTTCCGAGTGAGAAAAATGCAGTTCCTATCAACAATGCTGCCAAACCACCGTTTTCTTTCGATACGAAAGGCACCGCAATCAAGCTTAAAACTAAAATCAACAAACCGTAAATCACCAACTTTTCTTCACCGAAAATTTTTTCAAGTTTGCCTAAAAGTCCGCCTTGAACAATTACAGCAATTAAGCCGATGTAACCGAGAAGATAACCTGTTTCCGAAGCATCATAGCCGAAGTTTATCATTGTGTAATATGCAAAAGCTGTCGTCATTATTGAAAAAGCCGTTACGAGAAGAAAGTATTCGGTCGTTAACATTGCAAAGCGTTTATCTTTGAGTGATTTCACAAGCCCCGAAAAATGATTTTCTCTTTTTCTATGGAATCCTCGATCGGCTTTGATTGTTTCAGGCAAGATAAAGTAGAGCAAAATTGCATTGAAAAAGCTAAGTCCGGCAGCAAACAAAAACGGTAGCTTATAACTTATTTTGCTCAGAAAGGCGGCTATTATAGGCCCTAAAATGAATCCCAAACCGAAAGCCATTCCGAAAAGTCCCATTCCTTTTGCTCTATTTTCTTTTGTTGTCACATCGGCGATATAGGCTTGAGCTGTTGAGAGATTGCCTGCAGTCACTCCACCTAAAATTCGGCTTGCATAGATCATCCAGAGACTATCGGCAAATCCAAGCATCAAATAGCCAACACCAGAGCCTATGATGCTAAAGAAGAGAATCGGGCGCCTACCGTATTTGTCAGAAAGCTCACCCAAAATAGGCGCAAAAACGAATTGCATAAGCGAATATGACGCAACCAATAAACCTATGTCAAAAGGTGTCGCTTCGTATTTTTCGGCATAAAACGTCAAAAGCGGGATAACTATTCCAAATCCGATTAAATCAATCAAAACAGTTAAAAAAATGATCAGAAGCGGTTTTGAAAGAAATTTGTCTTCATCGGACCGAAAGTTTGTTGTTTTCATCAGCGGCGCCATGCTATTTTGAGGAAAATTTTGTAAAATAACTCAAAAACAAAAATAACATTTCGCCAGAAGAGGGAAAAATAATGAGAGCGATCAGGTTGAGGGCTTTTTTATTTTTGCTGATTTTGGTTTTGGGTATGTATTGGGAAGTTCAAATGCAACAAAAACAAGTGGGAAAGAGTGTTTTACCGCAGATTGAGTTCACGGTTTCCATGTCGAAGCCGTGGACACATCTTTTGGAAGTTGAGATGCGCGTTCGTCACGACGCAATGCCGGAAAAGTCGGACCTTGTTATGCCAGTTTGGACTCCGGGCAGTTATCTGATTCGTGAATATGCGCGCCATGTTCAGGATTTTGAAGCGAAAGATGCAAACGGCAAACCTCTAGGTTGGCAGAAAATCAATAAAAACACATGGCAGATAGATACCAAAGGCCTAAAAGAATACATCGTTCGCTATAAAGTATATGCAAACGAACTTACCGTCCGAACGAATGAGCTAAATATGGAACATGCTTTTTGGAATAATACGGCTTTGCTTATGCATCCAAAAGGCTTTCTAAATGCGCCTTCAACTGTAAAGGTTATACCTTACGGTAACTGGAAAGTTGCAACCGGACTTCCTTCTATTGGAACGAATGTTTTTTACGCCGAAAATTTTGATATCCTTTACGATTCACCTTTCGAGGTAAGCGATTTTAAGCGAATAGATTTCGAAGTTCGTGGAGTTCCCCATACGTGGGTTGTAACAGGCGAAGGCAATTATGATTTAGAAAGAATTGCGCGTGATTCGGCGAAAATTGTAGAAGAAGCAGCAAAAATTTTCGGTGAATTGCCATACAAAAACTATCTGTTCATTTTGAATCTGCGTGGTAGAGGCGGGCTTGAACATTTGAACTCAACTGCTTTGCAATGGGACAGATTCGGCTTCAAACCAGAATCACGCTACATCGATTTTTTAAGTCTTGTAGCGCATGAGCATTTTCATGCATGGAACGTCAAGCGAATCCGTCCGGATGCTCTTGGTCCTTTTGATTATTCAAATGAAAATTACACGAAATTGCTTTGGGTTGCCGAAGGGGCGACCTCGTATTATGAAAACGTTATTTTGCTTCATGCAGGCTTCATTACAAGTCAGGATTTCTTGTCGAAAATGGCATCCGCTATTCAGAATTTGCAGGAAAGACCGGGACGTTTTCAAATGAGTCTTGAAGAGGCTAGTTTCGACGCATGGATAAAATACTACCGTCAAGATGAGAATTCCATCAACAACCAGATTTCTTACTACGACAAGGGCGAGATAGTAAGCTTCTTGCTTGACTTGCAAATCCGTCATTTATCGGAAGGAAAAAAGAGCCTAGATGATGTTTTCCGATACCTTTACAACGAATTTTACAAGAAAGACAAAAACTACACACCTGAAGATTTTCAAAGAGTTTGTGAGATGATGGCAGGTGCATCTTTGAACGAATTTTTTGATAAATACGTGCGCGGGCGCGATGAAATAAACTACAACGGAATTCTGAATCAATTCGGACTTGAACTTCAGGAACCAAACGGAGAGAGGGTAGCATTTCTAGGAGCCAATCTTTCTCAACAAGGTGAAAGGCTTAACGTAACTTCTGTTCCCGCAAATACCCCAGCTTACGATTACGGACTATCTGCTTTTGATCAGATTGTTGCCATTGATGGTTTCAGAGCAACGCAACAATTTTTGCAAAGTTACTTGGAAGAGAAAAAGCCAGGTGATAAGGTAAAGTTGACGGTTTTTCGATTTGATAGATTGATGGAAATTGAAGTTCAGCTTGGTAGCCGTCCGAAGACGGGAATGAAAATCGTACCGATTAGTAATCCTAACCAACAGCAGAAAAATCTTTACAAAGGCTTCATGGGATCGGACAATTTCAACTCTCCATGACATTATCTTTCTACGAAGACTTGAGTGAAATAATAAGTCCCGTCTTCGGCAATCGCGATGCCGATTCCAGTTTCTTTGTAACGGGAACTGAATATATTTTTCCGATGAGGTTCTGATTCCATCCATGCTTCATAAAGCGAAACCACAACATTACTGACACTGCGAACATAGCCGATGTTTTCACCTATTGCCTTCCATTGCTTTATTCCCAAAGATTTTGCGCGTTCGATAACGGTGTTTTGATCGAGATCGACATGGCTGAAAAATTTGAATTTTGCCATATTCTCGGAGTGCAATCTAGCAATTTTTGCCAACTCCTCACTCCAACGAAGTGGTTCCAATCCCTTTTCAATTCTTTTCTGATTGAGAAATGTGAAAGTTTCATTTTCCATTCCTCTTTTCTTTTCCAATAATTCCGATGTCTCATCACAGACGCTTTGCGGATTTACGGGAGAAGGAACAAATTGATCTTGCCCAAGTAAAGGAAAGAGGCAAGTGAGAAGTAAGCAAACTGATAACAGATTTTTCATAACCACTCTATTGATTTTGGGCCTTTTGCCAGAGACTGCAATTATTTTGGTTAACGGTTACGAAAAACCATGATCAAACGATAACTTTAACTTTCGGATTTCGATTTTGTAGAATTTTTTCTGCCTTTTCTGCTTACAAGTCAAGAATACGATGAGGAAGCATCTTTTGCAATGTTGATTGATTTAATAGTCTGTAATGCTCGAATTTTGGTTAGCGATGCATCATCAAATGGACCGAAGAAGGGTTCTGAGATGGGAAAAGTGGACGTTTTATCCGATGGTGCTGTTGCAATTAAAGATGAGAAAATCGTTGCTGTTGGGAAGTCGTCTGATATATTCAAGGAATACAAACCGAAAACTTTGGTTGATGCTCAAGACAAGATTGTTTCTCCGGGATTTGTTGAATGCCACACACACGCTGTTTTTGCAGGCGATCGCCTCGATGAATTCGAGCAGAAAATAAGAGGAGTTGATTATCTTGAGATTTTGGCCTCTGGTGGCGGAATACTTTCAACCGTAAGGCAGACCAGAAAAGCCAGCTTAAACGAGTTAGTAGCTTTAGGTCGAAAAAGACTCGATAAAATGCTAGCTTCAGGGATTACCACGTGTGAAATCAAGACAGGCTACGGGCTGGATACAGATTCGGAAATGAAAATACTCAAAGCGATTTTCGAGCTTAGAGAAAGCCATGAGATTGAAATCATACCGACGTTTATGCCAGCTCATGCTGTGCCACCAGAGTTTAAGCAAAATCCTGATGAATACGTGGATTTGATCTGTGAAGAAATGCTTCCGAAAGCTTCTGAGTTTATCAAGGAATCAAAGATTGACACACCCTTTTTTGCAGACGTTTTCTGTGAAAAAAATGCTTTCAACGTTGAACAATCGAGGAAGATTCTTTTGAAAGCAAAAGAACTCGGATTTTCGCTAAAAGCGCATGTTGATGAATTTGCAAATTTGGGAGGTTCAAAAATGGCTTTAAGTTTAGGTGCAACCTCTATTGATCACCTAGACGAAATTTCCGATGAAGAAATCAAACTGTTAGCAAATTCAAAAACTGTTGGAGTCATAACACCTACGGTAAATTTTCATCTCGGAAGTTTGAAGTTTGCTAATGCACGCAAGCTCGTTGATTCGGGATGTGCAATAGCAATTTCTACGGACTATAATCCCGGAAGTTCGCCTTGTCTGAGTATGCCAACAGCAATGGCTGTTGCTTGCCGTTACCAGAAAGTTTTGCCTGCCGAAGCTTTTAACGCTGTTACTGTGAATGCAGCTTTTGCACTTGGACTCGGACAGAAATTAGGCTTAATCGAACCCGGCAGACAAGCTGATTTGGTCATTTTCGGCGTAAAAGATTATCGCGAGATCGTTTATGAAATCGGTTCAAACGCAGTTGAAAAAGTCATAAAAAAAGGCAAAATCATCTTCGACAGTGAATAACTTTTGGCCAGAGTCCAAAATTTTTCAGTAGAAGTTTTATGAAAGAAATAGTGTTAGATGGTGAAAGCTTAACTTTTGAACAGGTCATTGCCGTAGCTTACGGAAAACCGGGTTTTCCAAAGGTTTTGCTTTCGGAGAAAGCAATTGAGAGGGTTAATCAATCAGCTCAAGCAGTACAAACGCTTTTGCAAAAAGGTCAGGTAGCTTATGGAATCACCACGGGTTTCGGTGCTTTGAAGGATAGAATCATCCCAACAGAGATGACCGAAATTCTTCAGAGAAACATAATTTTAAGCCACTCGGTTGGGGTCGGACAGCCTTTCGACAGGGCAACTACGAGAGCAGTGATGCTGATTCGTGCAAATACTTTAGCCAGAGGATTTTCAGGAGTAAGAGTCGAGCTTTTGCAAATGATCTTAGAGTTTCTCAATCGCGGTATCCATCCTATTATTCCTGAAAAGGGAAGTCTTGGAGCATCGGGTGATTTAGCACCACTGGCGCATTTTGCTTGTGCTTTAATCGGCGAAGGTGAAGTTGAGTTTGAAAACGTTATAATGCCTGCAAAAGAAGCATTGAGAAAAGCAGGACTTGAGCCTATAACTTTAAAAGCTAAAGAAGGATTGGCTTTGACGAACGGAACAAGCGTAATGACGGCAGTAGGGTTACTTGAAACACAGAAGGCAAAGAGATTGGCAGAATTAGCCGATATCGCGGGTTGCATGAGTTTAGAAGCGCTGAATGGAACGGTTCTAGCGTTTGATGAAAGGATACACAATCTTCGTCCTCATCCGAGACAGATAGAATGTGCTCGTAATTTGCGCAAAATCTTGGAAGAAAGTGAGTTTGTTCGTGGATTTGATCCGTCGAATGTGCAAGATACTTACACTCTAAGGTGTATTCCTCAAGTTCACGGTGCTTGTCGCGATGCAATTACTTATGCCGAATGGCTTTTGACCATAGAGCTTAACTCTGTTACAGACAATCCTTTAATTTTTGTCGATGGTGATAAGATAGAAGTTCTTTCTGGCGGTAATTTCCACGGCGAACCTTTAGCATTGGCGTTCGACTATCTAGCAATTGCACTTTCAGAACTTTGCAATATCAGTGAGCGCAGAATTATGAGGCTAACCGATGAAGCGTCAAATGCCCATGTCTTACCTGCATTTTTGACAGAAAAAAGCGGTGTCAATTCCGGTTTTATGATAGTTCAATACACCGCCGCTGCTCTTTGTTCTGAAAACAAAGTTCTTGCGCATCCAGCTTCGGTTGATACTATCCCGACATCTGCAAATGTTGAAGATCATGTCTCGATGGGACTAACTTCAGCATTGAAACTACGGCAGATAACAGAAAACCTAAAATATGTTCTCTCGCTTGAGCTTTTTACCGCTGCTCAAGGCATTGATTTTAGGAAAAAGGTTTTGGGTCAAAAAAAACTCGGCAAAGGAACAAGAGAATTTTATGAAAAAATTCGCTCATCTGTGCCTTTTATCGAAGAGGACAGCTACATGAAACCCATGATTGACAAAGTGTTTGAAATAGTTCAAGAGTTTGTGATGAGATTAGAATGAACAAAGCTACTGAACGATTGAAACTTTCTCACCGAGTTGGAGTGTTCTAAAAGCAAATAAAACTCCCAGATTTACAACGGGTCTGGGTCAAAAAGTTCACCAATTTCTTGCGTTACTTGAATTTTACATAGTTCGCTTTTGTAATGTCCATGTCTTTTGAGAGTTTCTTCGAGTTTTTCCCAAGCATCGGAAATTTTATTAACACTGGTTTTTTGCGGTATTCTTGCCGAGACGCGTGGATAAGCCTTTCCAATTATCTCCTGGTCGGCAAAATATCTAACTGACCGATAATGATACAATCCGCTGCTTGCTAGTTGAAGGAGGTTTGCTTAGAGTCTTTAATCGAGCTTTTTTCGAGATTTCCTAATTTCTCACAATATGAGGCAGAGTTTTTGCTTCTTTTCTTTTTTGATTTGTTCATAAAACCTTTATTCACATTAAGATTTACTTTTGAAGCCGGACTTGGAATTGAAAAACCAGCGAGACTACAATAAACTTTAAATTGCCGAAAAAACTAGAATTTCTTCTCGGCACTCAAAACTAGGCGGAACGGTGAAGAGGTTGTAATCTTAACATTTTTAAGATCAGCTTGTTTAGCAAGTTTTTCAAGTTCGGTTTTTAAGAAGCCTCTTTTTATCGAAAGCGCACCGTCTTCACGCACGAGCCGGTTTTTCAGGAAAACACGGCTGAATATCAGATAAAGGTAATAAGCCAGCCAATGACGTTCAAGGTCTATGACAATGATTTTCTCAGATGCCACCCGTGTCATTTCATTGAAAATTTTGACAATCTCTTGTTCGTGAAAATGATGGATAAAAAGCGAGCAGATAACATAATCGAAGGCTCCGTCACGGAACGGTAATTTCAGGGCATCGGCACGAACAGCTCTGATTTCGGTATAAACTGCTGATTCTCCCAAAATTGCACGAGCAGCACGTTCGTTGATTTCAAGACCGACTAGCATAACTTTTCTGGAGTTTTTTCGCGCCCATTCTGCGATAACCTTAAGAAGATAGCCTGAACCGGCGCCCACATCTAGAACGGTAAAAGCTTTTAGATTTTTTCTTTTCACATCTTCGATAAGTGAGTTATACAGGGCTTTTCGGTCGCCTAGAAAACGATTGATAAAACGAAGTTCACTCAGACATTCTTCGTATTCATCGGCGGTGTAATCGCCTTTGTCTAGATGCTCAAGGTTGTAGCTACGATGTGAAAATTTCTTAAACATTTCCGAAAAATAAATCTTGCCGAATCTTTCAGTAAGCTCTTTAATTGTTTGCGTCGAATTTTTCTATGACGAGAGCACTGTTTTTAGAGCCGAAGCCGATACAGTTGCAAACTGCTATACGCACATCAGCTCTGCGAGCGAAATGCGGGACATAATCGAGATCGCATTCAGGATCTGGTTCATCTAGGTTTATTGTTGGCGGAATCATGCCTGTCTGCATTGCGCAGAGAGTAGCAGCTATGCCTGCTGCTCCTGATGCGCCTTGCGGATGACCTATTTGTGATTTTGTTGCAGACATCTGAATTCTCTGTGCATATTTCCCAAATGCAATCTTGATAGCACGAGTTTCGATTTTGTCGTTAAGTTGTGTCGAAGTTCCATGAAGATTGATGTAATCAACTTCTTCTGGATAACGTCCAGCATCTTCGAGAGCAAGGCGAATGGCACGCGCTGGTTCTTCGCCGCTGTCTTCTAGACGAACTCGATGGTAGGCCTCGCATGTTGCGCCGTAGCCGGTAATTTCTGCGTAGATTTTTGCACCGCGTTCAAGTGCGTTTTCTAGGCTTTCTAGGACAAAAATCCAGGCTCCTTCACCTAAAACCATTCCAGAACGGTCACGCGAAAAGGGACGTGATGCACGATGAGGTTCGTCATTCCAAGCTGTTGTTAAAACGGTCATCAAATTGAATCCTGCTAAAATTCCCGGAGCAATTGGGGCATCGACGCCGCCTGCCAGCATTATATTCTGTCTCCCGAGTGCGATATGTTCGGCAGCATAAGCAACTGCGTCGGTTGAGCTTGTACATCCAGTTGAAATAACATGCGAAAGCCCGCGCAGGCCAAAAACCATTGAAAGTTCACTGGACAGACCGCCATGAGTTGATGAAGGGATCGCATAAACGCTTGCCTTGTGTTTGGGCCCGAGATACCAGTATTCGTATTGCTTTTCGGTAAATGCAAGTCCGCCTCCACCTGTGCCTATCACCACACCGAAAGAACGTCTTTCTTCTAATGTCAGTTCTTGAGGATTAATGCAGGCATCGGCTAGAGCTTCACGTGCAGCAGCTAAAGCAAGGGGAACCGTTCTTGCAACATGTTTCCTATCACGTGGCTGAAGCTCTCTTTCCCAGTCAAATCCATGCACTTCCGCCGCTATTTTCACAGGCGAATCATCGCAACAAAAGCTTTCAATTCGTCTGATACCGCTTTCGCCAGCAATAAGTGCACGCCAAAAATTATCGCGCCCTATGCCTATGGGCGTTACACATCCTACGCCGGTTATCACGACTCTGCGTAGCTTCTCAAATTTCTTGAGCATTTTACAAACTAAATTCTATCAGTTTGATTCAATAGCAATCAAAGTCAATCTTTAACGGTAGGTTATAAAGGTTCGGTTAAATTTAGAATTTTACGTTGTTTCAGCTTTGTCTAGTTGATTTAGGAAATCTCATCTTCAGTTTGAAAGAGGACCGAAAATTAAAGTAAAATGTGAAGGCAAGGTCTGCGGAAAGCGTCAAAAAATGCAAGTTTTAGGAAAAAGAATCAGGATTTCAATTCCAAGCAGAATTGAAGCAATTGATCAGGCTGTAAGCAAAACTATTCAATTTGCCAGCTCCTTAGGTTTCGACGAAAATGAGCTTTATGAAATTGACCTAGCCGTCAGAGAGGCTGTGGCAAATGCAATAAAACACGGAAACATGCTTGATGAATCAAAAAATGTCGAAATTACACTAAGAAATTTGAAAAAAGGTTTGGAGGTGAAGGTTAAGGATTTTGGAAAAGGCTTTAACGTTGATGAAGTTCCCGATCCAACAAAACCGGAGAATCTTCTGAAACCTAATGGCAAAGGTATTTTATTCATGCGTCATTTTATGGAAAAAGTTGAATGGAAAAGACATCGGCAAGGTATGATCGTCAAAATGATTAAACTTCGAAAGCATTAAAAATTTTGAAATACGACTTTTGAAGTCACAAAACATTAAATTTTAAGCCTCTAGCTTTACTTTTTATCTTTGAATTCCAGCCTTGATAGTGAAAGTTTTACAGATAAAATTAGGGTTGTTAAATTTTCTGGGTTTTTTACTGACTGAGTCTCTACCAAAAAACTTAGCTAAGAAACAGATTAGGACAAGGAAACGCAACAAGATTCATAATTGAGGGTTACAAGAATGAAAGTTTTAGTTACTGGGGCAAATGGAATGTTGGCTAGAGCGACTATAGCTCATTGTAAAGCTATCGGTGATGAGGTTATAGCACTGACACGCCGAGAATTGGACATTTCCGATAGAACAGCAGTTTTTTCATTCTTTGAAGAAAACGAATTTGATGCTGTTATTAACTGTGCGGCATATACTGATGTCGATGGCAGTGAAACTGATGTTGAAAGATGTTATGCCGCCAACGTGCTTGGTGTCGAAAATCTGGCACTTGCAGCGAGAAAGCATGACCGTATTTTTCTAACGGTTTCAACAGACTACGTTTTTGACGGGACAAAATCTGGCTTTTACACTCAGCGCGATACTCCCAATCCTCAAGGAGTTTATGCAAAATCGAAACTTGAAGGTGAAATCCGTGCCCGAAATACCTATGCACGTTCGATCATTGTGCGTTCGGGTTGGATTTACGGTGAAGGTGGTAATAACTTTTTGAGTGTTTTGCCAAAACTTTTACAGGGAGGAAAACCCGTTAAGGCTATAAACGATCTCTTCGGGACACCTACTTTCGCCGTTGATTTGGCAAAGAGGATGCGTGAGCTTCTAGAGCTTGATTTACCACTGATTTTTCACGTAGTGAACAAATCTGAGGGAGCAAATTATGCCGAATTTGCAAGAAAAGTTTGCAAGGTTGCGGGACTAGATGAAAATTTGATTGAAGAAGTACCAGCTTCGAGTCTGAAGCGTCCTGCTCCACGCCCAAGAAATTCAAAGCTGTCTTGCCTTTTCAGCGAAAGACTCGGATTGGAACCGCTACGACATTGGGAGGAGGCACTAAAACAATTCGTCCAACAAGCCAAAACTGCTGTTTGAGTAGCTTTGTTGCTTGACATTAGCAAAACCTGAGTTTTCTGTGAATTCTACTCTGGGTTAGTTATCTTGCTTGTTCTCCCTTTAGCGGTCTGAAGGCTTATTCTAGTGAGAATAAACTGGTTACGAGCTCAATACTGTGAAATCCAAAGAAAGTTTTATAGCGATGAAACTTCAAAAATCTCTACTTGCTCGAAAACTCGCAATTCATCGGAAATCTTTGTAAGATAGAGGTATCAAACTCCCAAAGAGTTTCAAAGCAGGATGAAAAAGATAGGAATTGGAGTCATAGGAACGGGATTCGGTAGAACTGTCCAAATACCTTCGTTTTTGAAAACTGAAGGTGCAGAAGTTGTTTCCGTAGCAAGCGCTAGTTTGGAAAAAGCCAAGAAAACGGCGGAAGAGTTCGGAATAAAGCACTTTACAGATAATTGGCGCGAAACTGTTCAACACGAAGAAGTCGATCTTGTTTGCGTTACGACTCCGCCAGTGTTTCATCATGAAATGACGCTTTTTGCTCTCGAATGCGAAAAGCATGTTTTATGCGAAAAACCGATGGCGATGAATGCCAAAGAGGCTTTTGAAATGCTTGAGACCTCTAAAGGTAAAAATTTACTATGTCTGATAGATCATGAACTTCGATTTTCAAATGGGAGACGAAAAGCTTATGACATAATCCGTTCAGGCGAAATTGGGAAAGTAAGACATATCAAATACAATTTCCGCGCTCCACATCGAGGAAATCCTGACATGCCTTGGACTTGGTGGAGTGATTCGAGCAAAGGCGGTGGGGTGCTCGGTGCTATTGTTTCTCATGTTTTCGATTCGATTCGGTGGTTTACAGGAACAGAGATCTCTGAAGTTTTCTGCCAACTCCAGACCCACATCAAACAAAGAAAAGACGTAAACGGTGTCTCTCGCATCGTCACCAGCGATGATGAAGCTAATTTAATCTTGAGACTTCATGAAGGTGAATTGGTCGAAGATGCAACTGCTAACGTTTCGGCTTCTATGGTTGAATATCCGATCTATCAAAACAGAATCGAACTTTTCGGAACGAAGGGTGCACTTCGTATCGAATTCAACGGTGAGCTGTTTGTTGGTAAGCCCGATAAAGAAGAATGGAAAAAAGTTGATGTGGAGCTCAACGAAAGGTTGGAAGGTGTTAAGAACACAGGTTGGGGTGACGCTTTTTTAACCTTCGCACGTAGGCTTATTGAGACTTTGCTTGAAGGCAAAACTTCACTAGAACATGCTGCAACTTTTTACGATGGTTACTGCGTTCAGCTAGCACTAGATGCTGCAAGAGAATCGAATCGAATAAAAAGCGTTGTGAAGATTTCGGAAAAAGCCATCGCTTGATGTTTTATCTGAAATATCGGGAAAAATTTGATATTTTTGTTCTTTTCAACAAAGGACTTTAGCGAGATCAAGCCTTTGGAAGACCGCATTTTTTGGAGATTTTTTGAAGAAAGGAGAATGAGTATGTCGAATTTAGCTCGTGCTTTTGCGAATGAGCTTAAACAAGAAGCGGAAACAACGCGCAAGGTTCTGGAAAGAGTAGGTGAAGAAAGATTCGATTGGAAGCCCCATGAAAAATCAATGACCATGGGGCGTCTTGCGGGTCACATCGCCGAAATGATCGGCTGGATAGAGTATGTTTTTAAGAGCGATGAGTTGGATTTTAGCAAAGGTAATTACAAACCTTTCGAACCTAAAACAAGCGCAGAGCTTTTAGATTCATTTAACAAAAATCTCCAAACAGCATTTGATGCACTAGAAACAGCATCCGACGAAGAAATGACAAAAACATGGACTTTGAGAAACGGCGAAATCGTCCTACTTTCAATGCCCAAAGCTCAGGTCCTAAGAAGTGTGATTTTCAATCATGTTATTCACCATCGTGGACAACTTTCTGTTTATCTAAGACTAAACGATATACCAATACCTTCGATCTACGGGCCTTCAGCAGATGAAAAATAATAGTGTAACCATGAAACAAAAATTTTGTCTTTCCGTAATAGCTTCTTAAAAGCACTTTGTTTCTAAGTGACAAGGGGGAAAAACTATGTTTCGCAAGAGTCTCAGCTTGATCTTACTATTTGCTTTATTTTCACCGAATTTGCTACTTGCAAGGGATGTAAAAATTTACATTCCCGATGAGCAAACTATTCAAAAAATAAAGGATGAAGGCATGAATCGCTCGCAGATATCGCAAATAATAAAACAGCTAGTAGATACGATCGGAGCGCGCTTAACTAATTCACCAGGTCAACGTCGTGCAAGCCTTTGGACAAAAGAGCAATTTGAAAAATGGGGGTTGGAAAATGTCAGGCTAGAAGAATGGGGTGAGTTCGGACGTGGTTGGGAGTTGAAGAAATTTTATGCATCGGTTTTGACACCCTACGAATACATGGTTTTTCGTTCTTATCCAAAAGCCTGGTCACCTTCGATAAGCATTACCAGCGATGTCGTTGCTCTTGATGCTAAAAATGAAGAAGAACTTCAAAACTATAAAGGTAAACTCAAAGGAAAGATTGTCTTAATCTCACAGCCGAGAAAGGTAGAGCCGGGATTTTCACCAGTAGCTTCGCGAATGTCGAATGAAAGTTTAGCCAAAATGGAGGAAGCCAAACCCGGACAACCACAAGAACAAAGAAGATACAACACACAACAAATGTCAAATCTTCAATTCAACAGTAGAAAATTTCGCTTTTGTTTTGAAGAAGGTGCATCTGTTTTGATTGAACCGAGCATGGGAACAGATTCTGGAACAATTCGAGTTATGGGAGCTTCTCCAGCTCCTTCTTCAAGTCAACAACCAGGCAATAATCCTTTTGCTGGAGGTATCAGAGTTTATTCAAAGAATGCACCACCAACGATTCCGCAATTAGTTGCTGAGGTTGAGCAATATAATCGTCTCTGGAGATTAGTTCAGCAAGGAATTCCCGTGAAAATGACCGTTGAACTGGAGGCAAAATTCTATGATGATGACCTTCGGGGCTACAACACAATTGCTGAAATTCCTGGAACAGACCTAAAAGATGAAATCGTAATGATAGGCGCTCATCTTGATTCGTGGCACTCAGGAACAGGAGCAACTGATAACGGTGCAGGTGTTGCAGTTGTTATGGAAGCAATGAGAATCTTGAAAGCCACAGGATTGAAACCTCGTCGGACGATCAGAGTTGCATTATGGACAGGCGAAGAACAAGGTCTTCTCGGTTCAAGGGGCTATGTTGCGAAAAACTTCGCAACTATCGGCGACGGATCGGATAGCGCTGCCGCTCAGGCTATCATGGATGGAGGAATACCAAGAAACATAAACAAAAAACCCGCTTACGATAAATTCTCTGCATACTACAATCTTGACAACGGAACAGGGCAAATTCGCGGAATTTATTTGCAAGGAAACGAGGCTCTTCGTCCAATTTTCAAAAAATGGTTTGAGCCGTTCAAAGATTGGGGAGCTTCAACCGTTACGATTAACTCAACGGGTGGAACAGATCATTTAGCATTCGATGCAGTTGGACTTCCGGGATTTCAATTCATCCAAGACCCGATAGAGTATTTTGAAAGAACCTGGCATACAACGCAGGATGTTTCGGATCGATTGCTTGAAGAAGATTTGAAGCGTTCAGCCGTGATAATGGCAACTTTTGCTTATAACACAGCAATGATGGATGAGAAACTTCCAAGAAAAGAGCTAAAACCAGTAGGTTCTGCACTTTACAACATTCTTGAATTTCCAAATGAATTGGAAAGAATAGCCTTTAGAAATTCCAGATACAACTTTTCCGTTTGTGGACATTTACTTGAAGAGGAGGAAATGAGAACTTTGAGTCTATCAGAAATTTTCCCAAGCTTTTTAACTTTAGGTTTTTCAAGCGAAGATTATCACGGCGAACATGCTCATAACCACGGCGCAGAATGAACCTAAATTCTCAGTAAATCAGTAGGAAGCCTGTTCTCAGGCTTTCTACTTTTATTTTTGTTTTTTCAGATTGTTTCATCTTCGTAAAGATCCGCAAAACGGGTAAATTCTTTTAAGAAAGCCATTCTTATTGTGCCTGTAGGTCCATTTCTTTGCTTTGCCAGTATGATTTCTGCAATTCCTTGATTTTCTTCATTTGGGCGGTAGTATTCCTCGCGATAGATAAAAGCAACAACGTCCGCATCTTGTTCAAGACTACCGCTTTCTCTTAGGTCTGACATTTGTGGCTTTGGGGGATTACGAGTTTCAGGTGCTCTTGTAAGTTGCGACAAAGCTAAAACCGGAACATCCATTTCTTTTGCTAGGTTTTTTAATTCACGCGAAATTTCGGAAACCTCCTGATAGCGGGATTCATAGCCTCGTGAGCTTCTCATCAGTTGCAAATAATCAACGATTATTAAATCAAGTCGCTTCTGTTCAGTCTTTAGCCTACGCACCTTTGCACGCATTTCAAGAGCAGAAATTGCCGGCGTATCGTCAATAAATATCTTGGCTTGAGACAGCGTTTGGATAGCCTGCGCCAACCTTTGCCACTCTTCTCTTGACAAAAAACCCGTTCTAAAACGATGAGCATCAACTTTTGCTTCTGAACTAAGCATTCTCATAACCAATTGCTGCCGGGACATCTCAAGCGAAAAAATCGCCACGACAGCCTTTTCGTTAATAGCCACGTTTTGAGCTATTGTCAAAGCAAAAGCAGTTTTTCCCATGCTAGGACGGGCGGCAAGTATTATTAAGTCGGTTTTCTGCAAACCAGATGTTAATTTATCAAAATCTCTAAAACCTGTTGCAAGACCTGTCAAAGCATGAGTTTCACGTCTAGAGTATTCTTGAAGTTTTATGAAAACTTCTTCGGCAATTGGTTTAATATGCGAAAAGCTTTGATCTCTTCTTTCCTCCGAAAGCGAAAAAATCATTTGCTCAGCCTTGTCTAGCATTTCGCTGGCTTCTTGTTCTTCTGCCAAAGCTTCTCCGATTATTTGATTGCAGGTGTTTATGAGCTTTCGCATTCTAGATTTGTCTAGAACTATGCGGATATATTCGGCAATAGAAGGCAAATGGGGCAAATCTCTAAACAAATCCATTATTGCCGAAGCAGAACTGAATCTTTCCGAGAGGCCTTCACGTTTGAGTTCCTCAACAACGAGAAGTGGATCGATCTGCTTGCCTTGAGAAAACAGATTCAGCATTGCACGAAAAACATAGCGATGGAAAGGTGAATAGAAATCATCTGCTTTAAGGCTTTCTAGAACTTGCGGGAAGTGATTATTGTTTAGGAAGACAGAGCCTAGAATTACCTTTTCTGCTTCCAAATTGGAAGGTAGCGGTCTTTCCAGATACTGGTCTTGCAAGGCTCTGAAGCTCTCAGGCATTGTCGAAAAACTTTGTTTCTCAAATTAAAAAGCTGGTTTTGTTTCTCGAAGAAAAGAATTAATTTTCAGAAAAATAAAGACTGCTTTCCAACGGGGTTGCCACCCTCTATGCAGTCTTCGATGATAACTCAATTTTTCTAAAAGCTCAAAGAATTTTTTAGGACTATTTTTTCTTACTTTTACGTGGCGTTTTTCTGGTTTCCTGCTTTTCTTCTGGGTCTTTTTCTTCGGATTTCTTTGTCTTTGATGATTGTTGTCCGCCTTCTGGGATAATTGTAATAGGGAGTTCTAAAATCACTTCGCGATGAAGTTTTATTGGCACAACGTAATCGCCAGTTTCTTTTATCGGTTCTTTTAGCATGATTTTTTTTCTGTCAATTTCGTATCCCTTTGCCTGCAAGGCTTCAGCAATATCCATTGACGTAACAGAACCAAATAAAATTCCATGTTCTCCGACTTTTCTTTCAAAAATCAAAGTCAAATCTTTCATTTGTTCGGCTTGAGCCTGAGCTGTTGCCTTTTCTTTAGCTGCTTTTTTCAAAAGTGCTGCTCGTTCTTGTTCGATTTGTCTGATATTTCCTTTTGTTGCCAAAACGGCAAGGTTGCGCGGGAGAAGATAATTTCGAGCATAGCCTGCTCTGACTTTCACTATCTCACCGCGTCCTCCAAGATTATCAATATCTTCACGTAACAATACGGTTATCGTCGCCATAATTCAATCTCCTTTTCAGCCAGATAATTCTAAAATTTCAAATTTTCGGTTGGTGTTGGTCTTCACCGATTAGTCTTTAACAAATGGCAAAAGTGCCATGATTCTGGCACGCTTTATCGCTCTAGCAATAAGCCTTTGTTCTCTTGCCGAAACGCCAGAGATGCGTCGCGGCATTATCTTACCGCGCTCTGGAATAAATTGTTCTAAAAATTTTACGTCTTTCCAGTCAATGTATTCGGGAATCTCTATTTGCAAACGGTTTTTAGGCGATGTTTTTTGAATACTAGCCTGACCGAATTCATTTCCTTTGACTTCCTGCATACCGATTTCCTTTTCGTTGTCCATAGGTTATTTCTCCTGTGACTGTTGTTCTTCAGTGGTAACTTGAGCTACTTCAGCAACTTTGACTGTACCAATTCTTGCTTTTCGCTTCTGCCTTTTGGCACGTATCTTTTCAGCGGCTTTTCTATCTTCGTCAACCCGCACTGTTATAAATCTCATTATCTTGTCGTTGACTCTCATTCTGCGTTCAAGCTCGGCTATTTCTTTACCTGAGCCTTCCATTTCGATTAGGACATAGCGACCCTCTTGCTTGTGTTTTATCTCATAAGCAAGTTTTCGCTTGCCCCAATCTTCTATTTTGACAACACTTCCACCTTGCTTTTCGATTTCCTTTGTCAAGGTTTCATTGATCTTTAAAATTTCTTCATCGTCAGTTTCGGGAAACGCAATATACATTACTTCGTAAACTCTTTTATTGCTCAACTTTCAAAATTCCTCCTTTGTGAAATTAAATTCTGACATTGCTTTTTCGACACCTTCGCAAATTATTTTGCAAACGGCATCTGCACTTTTTTGCAAAATCTTTTCCAGCTTTTCAAGCTCTTCTTTTGAAAAATTTTCTAAAACAAAATTTCTTGCGTCCGAAACAGGATAACCAGGGTTTATTCCAATTCTCAAGCGAATAAAGTTTTCGGTTTTCAAACAATTTATGATCGATTTTAAGCCGTTATGTCCGCCAGAAGAACCTTTCGCCCTGATCCTAATTTTGCCGAGAGGTAAAGCCAGATCGTCCACTATGATTATCATTCGCTCAATTGAACGTCCCGATTTCCCAAGCAAACATGCAACCGACTCACCGCTTAGGTTCATGTAAGTTTGTGGCTTTGCAAGTTCTACTTGCCGATTTTTGATTTCGATCAAACCGACAAGAGAATGACATTCTTCACGATTTACTTGAGAATTGGCTTGGCTGGCTAACAAATCAACCAGCATGAATCCGAGATTATGCCGAGTTTTCTCGTATTGCTTTCCAGGATTGCCAAGCCCAACAATCAACCAATTTTCAATAGCTCGCATTTCAATGCAATTATTCTTTTTCTTTCTCTTCTTTCTTCTTGCTTATGACTTCAGGTTCACCAGCAGATTGTGTTTGTGGTTCAAGTTCTTCTTCTTTGACATAAACAACCGTTGCAATTACCGCTTCTGGTTCTTCCTTAATTTCCAAACCTTCAGGAAACTTAGCTTCAAAAACATGAAGTGATTGTCCGACTTTCAAGTGAGAAATGTCTATCTCGATAAATTCAGGCATGTTGAGTGGATCACACAAAACGGTAATCTCACGCAAAACTTGTTCTAAAATCCCGCCCTGAACCTTTACGCCTTCAGGTTCACCAACCAGATGGATTGGTATTGCAACTTCTATTTTTTCACCTTCAGCAATTCGGCGTAGATCTGCATGAAGCAATCGCCCAGTTACGGGATGTATTTGTCTATCTTGAAAAATAACCGTGTTTTCGCCGATGCCTTCAATATCGAGAGTAAAAACAGTGTGGTATCCAGTCTCTGATCTCAGAATAGCTGCGATGTCTTTCAAGTTAGCGGCAACCGGAATAGGGTCGCTGCCGCCGCCATAAATAATCATCGGGACTTTTCCTTGACGACGTAGCTTTTTAGCTACTTCCTTTCCCACTTCTTCTCTTTTGATAGCTTTAACCTTGATTTTTTCCGCCATAAAACTTACCTCTCTAGATGAACAACGATGAAACGCTGGTTTCATCGTGGATTGACTTAATACCTCTAGCTAAGAGTTTTGCAACGCTCAAGACTTCGATTCTGCCTTCTTCAGCCATTTTTTTCGCAGAATCTCTGAGTGGAATTGTATTTGTGACTATAATTTTCTCAATACACGAGTTGCTAAGAGTTTCTACGGCGTTACCTGACAGGACGGCATGAGTAAAACATGCTCTTACGCTTTTGGCTCCACTGCTATAAAGCGCTTCTGCAACTTTCGACAGAGTTCCCCCTGTATCGCACATATCATCAACTATTAAACAATTTTTTCCTTTGACATCGCCTACGATATTCATGACTTCGGCAACATTGGCTTTCTCACGCCGTTTGTCAACCAAGGCCAATCCTGCATTTAGCCTTTTTGCGTATGCTCTTGCTCTTTCCGCTCCGCCTGTGTCGGGCGCAACAACAACTAGATCCTCAAGTGGATTTTCTTGGAAATACTTTATTATCACCGGAGCAGCGAAGAGATGGTCAACTGGAATATCGAAAAAACCTTGTATTTGTGCAGCGTGTAAGTCTATTGTCATGACTCTGTGTGCGCCAGCTGTTGTTATCAGATTCGCAACCAACTTTGCTGAAATCGGAACGCGCGGTTTGTCCTTTTTGTCCGAACGTGCATATCCAAAATACGGAATCACTGCCGTAACTCTTTCTGCTGATGCTCGAACGAAAGCATCAATCATTATCAAGAGTTCCATCAGGTGCGTGTCTGTAGGCGGACAAGTTGGCTGAATAATGAAAACATCAGCTCCGCGAACATTCTCGCCAATGCTGAAATTAAATTCACCGTCGGAAAAGCGAGATGTATTGGCTATGCCGAGATCGCAACCGAGATGCTCGCAAATTTCTTCGGCCAATGCTGGATGAGCATTACCTGTAAAAATTTTTATATTCCCGTTGACACTCATGAGCTGATCTTTTCAGCTAGAAAGTTTTTGCCAGAATATCAAAAATTTTCAAAGACTTCTCCGAAAAAAGCTGAAAAATCGGAAATTCTAAAAAGCAGTCAAGAATTTCAAAACTGCATAAATCAAAAAGGCAACTCCGAGTAGAGTTGCCTTTTTGAAAAACTTGGCTGGGGCGGTAGGATTCGAACCTACGAATGCCGGTTCCAAAGACCGGTGCCTTACCACTTGGCTACACCCCAACGCACAAACCTACTCGGAAACAACTGTTTCTTCTTTTAACTAAATTAAGCTCTACCGAAATCAAAACCTTGGTTTCAAATTTTAACATTTTCAAGCCCCAAGGCTTTTCGGTAGTCTTTTCGATTGACAGTTGTTACGGCAAACTTTCTCCAATCTTCGTATTTTTCTAGATTTTTCAAAGCTGTTTGCCGTGTAGCTTGGTTTTCAAATATCGCAAAAACACTTGAACCACTTCCAGACATCTGAACAAATTTTGCACCTTCATCTAGAAGTGCTTTTTTGACTTTCTTTATTTCAGGTTCAATCTGAAAAATCAAGTTTTCAAAATCATTTAGCGACTCCACTTGAATGTTAGAATTTCCTTTAGAGTTGAGCACTGCTTGTAATTTCTTTATCTCATCGTAGCAAATTTTTAGGTTAGCTTCTGAATCCTGATTTGTCAAGCGGTTAGCGTTTAATCTTCGGTATGCTTCTTTCGTAGAAATGGAAACATTTGGCGTTACTATCAGCATGTAGTTTTCTTCTATTTCTTTTGTTGGGAGAACCTTTGTTCCGCGTCCCAATCCCAAACAAGTTCCGCCATAGAAGAAAAAAGACACATCTGAGCCTATTTGAGCGCCTATTTCGCAAAGCTGGCTGAGTTCAACTTTAAGATTCCACAGTTTTGCAAGACCCATCAAGGCAACGGCACCGTTGCTCGATCCACCACCGAGACCACCGGGAAACGGAATTTTTTTCTCAAGATGGATTCTTGCTCCATGTTTAACACTTAATTTTTCTCGGAGTAACTCGGCTGCACGAAGAATAACATTTTCTTTTGATAAACTCGGCTCTGAGCAAGTTAAAATGATTTCATCCGAGCTTAACTCAGAAAAGGTCAAGATGTCGCAAAGCGAAACGGTCTGAAAAGCAGTGCAGATTTCATGAAAACCATCATCTCTTTTGCCCAAAATGCGCAAAAACCAATTTATCTTCGCAAATGCAGGTAAAGAAAAAGTCTTCATGTATTCTCAGACGAAAATCTCAAAAACAGACAATAAAATCTTAGGGCCAACCTTTTTGGGCACCGAATTGATAAAATCGGCTAAAAGATAGTCTCAAGAAGAGAGGTTCTTAACTCGAGATTATCCTGGTTTTTTATAACTGACAAAAGCTTAGCCTGAGCAAAAAATTAAATTAACTACAAAATCGGCTAAAACTGTCAAGAAATAGTTTCTGCTTCTTGCAGTATTTCGAAGCTGGTCGTAATGGTTGCCGTCGGTCGCAAGGTTGCTGCGACACTACAGTATTTTTTGTCGGAAAGCTCGATTGCCTGTTCTACAGCCTTCGTCGATAGATTTTTCCCTCTGAGAACGTGATGAACATGAATTTTTGAAAAAGATTTCGGATATTCTTCACGTGATTCTCCGGAAATCTCTATTTCGTAGCTACTGATTTTTTGTCTTTTCTTCTGCAATATCGCAACAACATCAATAGCCGAACAGGTTCCGACAGCCAGCAAAACCAATTGTTTAGGTGTTGGAATCGAGCCTTCAAGACTGGAACCTATTTTTATTTTGCCTTTTTCAGAAAACTGTCCAGTAAAAACATTTTCTGCCTTATCGAACTGCACCGATACCTTTATCATTTTTGAATTCAAGGACCTCGCAATTTTATACTTAACCCTTATTATAACATTGAGTAGAGAAAAATTTTGACAACTTAAAGGAACTTTGATAAATCAAAGCTTGCGTCAAACTTTTGGGAATGGAGAACACAAAAAATGAAAAGAAAATTGTTTGGCTTTTTAGCGATAATACTTGCAAGCGTGATTTCTCTTTCAACGGTTGCGGCTCAACGAAATCGCACCGTTAATGAGAAAGAGGCAAAAACTATAGTAGCACAAATTAGAGTTAAATTAGATGATTTCAAACTGAATTTGCAAGACGAATTGCAGCGAAGAAGAGTGTCAACGAGAAGAATCTTGCAATCTTTTGAAGACTTGCAATATGAAGTTGACAACTTTCAAGAGAAACTTCTAAAAAGGCGTGACAGCCAATACGATGTTTCAAATCTTATCTTAAAGGCAGAGAAGTTTGAGAGCGAATTTAATGGTCTTCGTCCGAGTTTTAGATTGCAAAGGGATTGGGATGGCATAAAAGATTCTTTCGACAGCTTGGCAAAGCTTTATGGGGTTTCATGGGGCAATCAAGGTAGCAGTCAGAGCTTTCAGGTTGTGCTTACCGGAACGTATTCTTTGGATGCATCTCGTAGCGATGATGTTCGTCAAGTTGCCGAAAGAGCTGTAGCCCAGAGCGACATTGCCGACAAAGAAGCAGCTGAAGCAGATCTACAGGTGCAACTTGCTCCACCACAACGCCTTGCTATTGAAGTCAAAGGTAATACCGTCAGACTAGCTTCAAGTTTTGCACCACAACTTCAAGTAATTGCAGATGGACAAGAGCGTTTGCAGACGCTTTCAGACGGCAGAATGATCAAAATTCGTGCGACACTTTTTGGAAATGAGCTTTCGCTTTACAGCACGACTGATGACTCTGATTACAGAGTGACTTTTTCCTCAATTGCCGGCGGCAGGCAGATTAGAGTTATACGAAGTGTTAACGTCAACTACCTAGATCAAGAAGTTTCTGCTGAAAGCTATTATTTCAAAACCGATTCCGTAGCCAGATTCGACGTATATGACGGTAGTTCCCCGAATGTTGTCATTGCAGGCTCATCCAAAAATAGAAGTTTTATTGTTCCTAACGGTATTGTTTTAACAGGAACTTTGGAAAATGATGTGTCAACAAAAACATCGAAAAATTATGATAGATTTTCTATGACCATAGTTTCACCGACTAAGTTTCGTGGAGCTGTAGTTGAAGGCTATCTTACAAATGTTAGTCGTTCAGGACGCATAAGCGGTCGTTCGCAAATCACCTTTAACTTCGACACTATTAGAATGCCTAATGGTGAAACATACGCTTTCAGAGGTATTGTGATGAGTGTAACCGATACCGAAGGGAAAACTATAAAGGTTGACACAGAAGGAACTACCAAGGGCGATAACCAAACGAAGGAAGCTGTTAAGCGTGGTAGTATCGGAGCGGCATTAGGAGCTATAGTTGGCGCTATTGCCGGTGGTGCGAAAGGTGCTGCTATAGGAGCTATCATAGGTGCTTCGGCAGGAGCTGGTTCCGTTGCTGTTCAAGGAAAAGATGATCTTGAACTAAAAGCAGGTTCTACCATAATGGTTCAGGCTTCTGCAGCCGATAGGAGATAACTATGTATCCAATTTTGAATTGATAAGCAAAAATTCAGACCAATGGTTAAGTTGGTCTGAATTTTTATTTTCGGTTATCACAGGAAAATAGCAAATTTCAATTTGACAAGCGGTTTTAGTTTAATAGAAGGCTGAAATTAAATCTTTGCGCGGCTCCTTATTTGGTCCAAATTTTCGTCAACAAGTAACTCGCCATTCTCGAAAACAGTGCGCATAAAGGAATTTTCTGCCTGAATTGAGTTGAGATCGAGTTTGATGGTTTCGTATTCACCCTTTTCATTTTTAATCAAATCAAGCCTGCCGCTTTTGCTGTATTTGGTCGAATCTGTGATAGGTTGCTTGTGAACCTCGCGCAACTTTCCATTGACAACTACCGCTGAACATTTGTATGCGAATTTCAAGGTGTCTCGATTGATTTTCTGCAGCAAAGCTCCACCCATACCGAATGCGATGTTTGATGCCGAAAATCCTTCAGATTTCAATCGCTCCAAAATATCGTGGATTGATTGTTCATTAACACCATCACCTTGAATAATCCGAACATATTTCAGAACTTTGTAGCCTTTTGAGTTGACTGTGTAACCGAATTTTTCGCTTAAAATGTTTGCAACCTTTGCCACTACTTCTACAGGATTGCCAGAGTCAGGACGAATCACAACCGTAGCTCCTGAATTTATAACTTCCTGCCTTAACTGTTCGCCCCAAATTTTCTCCACCGCATTAAAAATGTTCCACGAATCTGAAACAACAGCAACCAAAGAGCCAGGCTTTGCAAATTGTTTGAGCATATTTCGATATGCTTCCGTTTCACATTCTTGTCCCCAAGCTGTTATTGTCGAATGCTCAGCTGCCGGTATTGAGAACCCTGCCATTGGCGCATTGTAAAATTCCCGATGAAGCAGAAGTGCCGCCATTGTATCGGTTCCTTGAAAATTAACCAAATGTGCTGCACCTCCGATGGCTGCCGTTTCTTGCGAAGAAACTCCTCTTGAACCGAAATCATGAAGTTTGAAAGGAATCTCTGCATCGGGATCATCTGCCGTTTCCTGCAAAAAACGATAAATATCTTTCTTGATGTAATATGATTGCGTTGCAACCGTTATTGGATACCATATACGCATCAATTGGGTTTCAAACCAACCTGCCAGCCAGAAAAATTCGTCGTCAGTTGTTTCAACCGTCATAAGAACATTTCTCAAAGGTATGACCGAACCTTCGGGCACCGCTCGAATTCGCAACGGTAATTTCCCATCGTATTTCTCGACCAATCTGCTCCAACCATCATAATTGAAAGGCAACCCATGAGCCTTGATAACCTCGCGTGCTTCCTCGACCATTTCTTGATTTATTTTGTTCAGGAAATATCGCTTCAAAATGTATTGAAGTCCAAAAAAGACTGTATTTTCCCAGCTTCTTTCTGTTCCGCGCGATTCAAGATAAAAAAATGTTCTCGTTGTATTCGGCGGATACTGAATCCAGTGAGAAGCCTTATAACTATCAGTGTCAACTATCGGATTGATCACAAACACTTTATTCCTATTCTGATCCAGTAACTTTCCTATGAAGAAAGAAAATAAAGAACGTTATTTTTCAAGCGAGCTTGCTCGCTCCCAAAGAGTTTTGAGAGCCATTTTCGCAAGTTTCCATGTTCTTTCGAGATCAATTTTGCCGTTTTCTGTGTCACGCCCAAGAATCTTGTCAACCAAGGTTTTTCTCAAGTCCCTACCTTCACGCCGTAGCATGAATTCTTTTGCGTAAGGTTTTGCCGTTTCAAAGAAGTTAAATTCCGGATCGGTGATTATGCCTATTCCTTCGAGTGTCATCAAAGCGCGCATTATGTATGTAAAATTTGAAGGTAATCTAAACGGATAATCATACATCACATCGGCTAGTTCGTAAGTTAATTCTTTGAATTTTACATCTTTGAGTTTCAAATTTAGATGATATCGAAACATTTTTTCGACCACAGGACGCACGATCTCTGGATTTACGCCTGGTTTGAGAAAATTCAAATCAATCAAATCTTGTGCAATGCCTGCAGGGTCTTTGCCAACTACGTGGAAGAAAGCGTCTATCATTTTCGCCTGCAATTTCGGTGTTATGCGTCCGACCATTCCGAAGTCAAAGAAGGCAAGCCTTCCATCTCGCATTACCAGAAGATTTCCGGGATGTGGATCGGCGTGGAAGAAACCATCTTCAAGCAATTGCTTCAGATAAGTGCGTATGAGCAAACGATTGATTTTTTCTGGTGCAATTCCTCTAGCTCGAAGCTCGTCTAAGTCAACGACTTTCGTGCCTCTGATAAATTCCATTGTGAGAACTTTTGATGTAGTTGCATGCCAATAAATCTTCGGAACATGGATTTCCTTCCAATCTCTAAAATTATGGCGAAAGCGCTCTGCGTTATGGGCTTCGGCGACATAGTTCATTTCTTCATTGATTGTTGCTTCAAATTCCTCCAGCATTCCTTTCCAATCAGCATTTTCAGTTAGTGAGGGAAACCTTTCGCCCAGGTTAACTATTTTCCGTAAGATTTCAATATCACCTTTGATAATTCCGGCAAGATTAGGGCGCTGAACTTTTACGGCAACTTCTTCGCCCGTGATTAGACGCGCGCGATAAACCTGTCCGAGACTCGCCGCTGCTATCGGTTCAGGATCGAATTCAGAATAAATTTCTGATATTTTTTTGCCCAGTTCTCTTTCGATTCTTGCAAAAGCAATTTCGTTTGGGAAAGGTGGAACGTTATCTTGTAGCTCGCCGAGAGTTTTAACGAAAGCAAGCGGCAGAAGATCGGCGCGCGTTCCTAAGGCTTGTCCGATTTTAATAAAGGTAGGACCTAACTTAATGAGTTTTTTCTGTAACCACAGAGCTTGTTTTTCTTGCGCTTCTTGCCTGTCCTTGCCGATGAAAATTTTATAGAGCAATGAAATTAGAGTATGGAAGAGTTTTAATCTTAGCCGATAGACTTTCTCTCCAAAAATCGCAAACCACGTTAATCTGCGTGCTATTTCCATTCTGGCTTCAGCTTGTCGCAGATGGTGTTTTCTATGTATGTCAAATTGGTCTAAATACAAAAAGAGCGAAAGCATCCCAATTACGTAGGAAACTTCGAGCAGGCGAAACGTAGCACGCCAACCTTTGTATCTTTTCTCAATACTTTCTTCCTCAGCTTGCAAAAGTTCGGCTTTTACTTTCAACGATTCTGTTTTTACCGATTGCTCAATTCTTTTGTTTTCAACAGCTTCATTGCTTTCCTTGATATAACCGTTGTTTTCAATAGCATCATTGCTCACTATAGAATGCTTGTTGCCATTGCTGGGTGAAACCTTTTTTCCATTTTCGTTGATTGTTCTTAATTCTTCTTGCATGTTGTTTATCCTCAAAAAAGATCCTAATTTTAGAATCCCAAAAATCAACCTGGTTTGTAAAGAACTTCACAAGCGTTTTTCAAACAATTTGTTTGTTTGCTTTTCAATGTCTTTCCGCTTATCTTTGTAGACAGACGTCAGCAGATTTTTTGAAAGACTTTTCCATTCTACTGTTTCAAGTCGGCTTGTTTAATAGCCTTAGAGAGCTTTTTGCCGGTGGAAAATCCGTGTTCATTAAGGTTGTAAATCAGAACTAAGACAATCACTATGTTATCAGCTAGGTTTAGTTGGGTTTTCATCGTTTTTTATTCTATTGAAATATCTCTGAACGCAGCTAATCCAGCATCTTCCCCTTCTGATTCTCTGGCCTGAATGCAGGATTGAATTAAAACAATCGCCTTGCTTTTCTCGTGCAATTTCAGGAGAGAAGGCTTTGTTATCAGCGGCTATGAGAAATGACAAACTTTTGTCTTCATCACTTTTGCCAAAGGTTTCATATAACAATCAGATTTGAAGCTTTGTCTAATTTTTTCACATAGCCTGTGGTTTCTTCGTATGCTAATATTTTTCTGTAATTGATTTTTTTCGGCAAAAGTGAGCCATTCTTTCGGAACATCCGCAGATTTGCTTTGAGCCGATACTTTCTGAACAAAAATTGAAGAGAAGGTTGAGAAGATTAAAAAGAAGAAAAACTATGCTGGAAGTAAAGTCCACCGCTAGGAAATGAAAATTTTCTGAAAAATTTTTTAGGCTTCGTTCGTTTGGGTTTTTGTTTTTTTATCTAGTTTGCTAGAGTAGCTGAAAAAGAAGCCTTTGGGTGAAGTTTCGCTGAAATTTTTATCGAAAATTCTTATTTGCTTCAATTTTTGCAAATTTGGCATTGACAAGACGCAAGTTTTTTTGATAAAAGATACAAAGCGCAAGATTCTTGCGATCTTTTTGGGTTTTTGATAAATCAAATGTCTTAGAAATTTTTTAAGGAGAAGGACTCTATGAAGTGCTTAACAGATAAAGCTTTAAGTTGTGTTTTGATGATAGCCGTTTATGCCTTTGTTTCTTCGGTGACGGCATTTGCGGGTTCTAACAAACTTCTGGGTGAGATCAAAGTTTTTGGTAATTCTGTAAGTCCATCAGTCAAATTAAACGGTGAATTGGTCCAATCAGGGCAAGTGCTGTTTCCAAACAGTGTTATCGCTACCGATGTGGATTCTTACGCAGTAATCAGCATCAGCGGACTAGGTAAAATTGAACTTGCTCCGAATACTTTGTTTACAGTTTCATTCAACGAAAAAGAACTAAGCGGAGAACTTTCCGCAGGAAAGATTACAGTTCTGGAAGGCTCGAATATCAAAGTCAGAACTTCCAACGGTGAAGTTGTGACTTTGAATTCAGGAGAGTCTACTACGACTCAACAAACAAATAATCAAGATGATGATGACGATAAATTGCTACTCTTTGCATTGATCTTAGGAGGTGCTGCTGCTGCAATAATCATAGCAGCTACCAGAGGAAATGATATAACAATCGGTGGGGGTTCTACCGTTGTCAGTCCAACTCAATAATTTGGAATATAGGAGGACAAAAATGGGAAAAAAATTGATACACAAACTCACGGCAATTCTAACAGCCTTTGCTGTTTGGAATACTTTTTCAATGATAATTTTTGCGATGCCGTCAGATGTTACAGGTATTATAACTACAGCAGGAAATGTTACAGTGAACGGTCAGCCTGTAGTTTCTGGAGGCACAATTGTTTCTGGAAGCACAATTGAGACGAGCTCAGGTTCGACTGCTATTGTTACGATAAACAAAGTAGGTAAAGTAGAGCTTGCTTCTGAAACATCTTTAACACTCCGTTTCACCGAATCGGGTTTGGTTGGTATAGTCAATTCTGGAAAAGTTACCGTTTTCAACGTTGCAGGAATAGCGGCTACTTTCACAACCAAGGATGCAACTGTGATAGCTGACTCAGGGCAAGCTAACAATTTCATAGTTGAAGTTGAATGCTCGCATACCCATGTTGATACAATTGTCGGACTTGTTACAATGAGAACAGGAACTACTGATAGACAAGTAGCAGCCGGAATGGAAGCTGTGGCGGGTGACATGCAAAATCCCGATTGTAAACCTTGCTTCCGCCCGGGACCTGCAATTCCAACCCCAATAGTTGGTGTTGGAAGTGGTGTTTTGGGTGCGATCCTTATAGGAATTGCCGGAGCTGTCATAACTGGTATAATTGTAGGAACTCAAGGCACCGATGTAAATCCAGGTGGTAGCACAACGGTTACCAGCCCAGTCAGATAAGACAAATCAGATAAAGTCACTTAAGATTTAGAAATTTGCGGGCTATGGGTTTGCATAGCCCGTTTTGATTTGTTATGCTTGCGAATCATTGAAGAATTTTTTAGATTTAAGTGAATAAAAGGTTGTTTGAAATATGCATATAGCCGTTATTGGGACCGGATATGTTGGATTGGTTACTGGTGCATGTTTTGCAGAATTCGGCGTTGAGGTAACCTGCGTTGATGTTGATGAAGAGAAAATTGAGAAGCTGAAAAATGGTATAATTCCCATTTACGAACCCGGCCTAGATAAGCTAGTCGAAAAGAATCAAAAGGTTGGAAGACTTCACTTTACCACAGATTTAAAGTCGGCAGTTGAACAAGCTCTGGTTATATTCTTCGCCGTAGGAACCCCGCCCAAGGAAGATGGCACTCCTGACATGAGCTATTACGAAAAGGCGGCAAAGGATGTAGCAGAAGCGATGAACGGCTACAAGGTGTTGGTGACAAAATCAACCGTTCCTGTCGGGACAGGAAGATGGCTTAGAGAGTTTGTAACAAAGCACCAAAAAGTAAAGACTAAATTCGGAGTAGTTTCAAATCCAGAATTTTTACGTGAAGGAGCTGCTATCAACGATTTCATGAGACCCGATCGCGTCGTAATTGGAAGCAGTGATCCAGAAGCAATTGCGATAATGAAAGACCTTTACAGACCGCTTTATTTGATCGAAACTCCATTCGTGATCACATCTCTAGAAGCTGCAGAATTGATAAAGTATGCTGCAAATGCTTTTCTAGCAACAAAAATCACTTTCATAAATGAGGTTGCGAACCTGTGTGATGCTATCGGATGTGATGTCCACGACGTTGCTAAAGGAATCGGTATGGATAATCGCATCGGACGCAAATTTTTGCACCCAGGTCCCGGTTATGGCGGTTCTTGTTTTCCCAAAGACACTCGTGCATTTACAAAAGTAGGTGATCTTTATGGAGTCGAAACTCTGATTGTTGATGCAGTTATAAAAGCTAATGAAAGACAGCGCGAGTTGATGATTCCGAAGATTGAGAAACTTGTTGGAGACCTGAAAGGAAAGACGATAGCCGTTTTAGGACTTTCTTTTAAGCCGGAAACCGACGATATGAGAGAAGCACCTTCGATTTACATAATCAAAGAGCTGCAAAAGCGTGGTGCAAAAATAAAAGCTTTCGATCCAGTGGCGATGGAAGAAGCAAAAAAACATTTGTCTTGTGTTACTTATGCTAACGATGAATATGATGCTATCAAAGATGCTGATGCTTTGGTCATTATCACGGAATGGAATCAATTTCGCGCGCTCGACATGAAAAAAGTAAAAAGTCTTTTGCGATCGCCTAAAATAGCCGATCTACGCAATATCTATGAACCTGCCGATATGAAAGAAATGGGATTTGAATACGTTGGTGTTGGAAGATAGGATGTCTCTTTATGGCTTTAACTACGAAAGTTTTGGTTACAGGTGGTGCAGGGTTCATAGGCTCAAACCTTGCGGAAGAGCTGATTAGACAAGGGGCAAAGGTTAAAATCATTGATAATTTCGTGACAGGATTCCGAGAAAACCTCGAAGAAATCCAAGGTGACTTTGACTTTATCGAAGGCGATATAAATGACGACATTGCTTTAAAAAAAGCGCTTGAGGGAGTGGAAATAGTTTTCCATCAGGCAGCACTCCCTAGTGTTCCAAGATCGGTTGAAAATCCAAAAGAAACTCATGAAGCTTGTGTTAACGGGACTTTTAATTTGCTTTTGAAAGCAAAAGAAAATGGTGTTAGAAGAGTTATTTATGCTGCCTCTAGCTCGGCTTATGGAAACCAGCCTACTTTACCGAAAGTTGAAACAATGCGTCCTGAACCTTTGTCGCCTTATGCTGTAGCGAAATTAGTTGGAGAATACTATTGTCAGGTTTTTTGGCATGTGTATGGGCTGGAAACTATTTGCTTGCGCTATTTCAATGTGTTTGGGCCACGCCAAAATCCTGCATCAATGTATTCTGGTGTTATTTCGATATTCATTGATGCTTTGATGAAAGGGAAAACGCCTGTCATCTACGGTGATGGCGAGCAGACTAGAGATTTTACCTATGTCGCAAATGTAGTGGATGCAAACATAAAAGCGGCTCAAAGTAGCAAAGGAATCGGCATGGTCATGAATGTAGCTAATGGTGAAAGAATCAGTGTTAACCAACTGTTTGAAATCCTAAAAAAGATAACGGGAAAAGAAAATGTGAAGGCCGAGTATCTTCCCGAAAGAAAAGGTGATGTTAAGCATTCTCAAGCAGACAATACGCTTGCCAGAGAACTTATAGGTTATCAAAAAATCATTGGTTTAGAAGAGGGATTGAAATTAACAGTCGAATGGTGGAAAAACAGTCGCTTTGCAAAAAATGTCGGTGTGGCAATCTAATTATTGGTTGAAGTAAAATGCACAAACAGATTTTGGTAATCAAAAATTCTCGTATAGAAGTGAGAGTAAACTCGAAAAAAAGGAAAGTATTTGACTATAAAGAGTGGAATGAAGATTTGCAAAACGAAAAGTAGAAAGCTACAATTAAAAATTTGATGGTGATGCTATTTGTCAATTGAGTGGTCCGATAGCTCAGTTGGTAGAGCAACTGGCTTTTAACCAGTGGGTCGCAGGTTCGATTCCTGCTCGGATCACCACTAAAATTTAAGGCGAGTCTTTGCAGGACTCGCCTTAATTCATTTCTTTCATGTATTTCTGAAGTAACTTCCATCTGTTTATTACTGTTCCACTAACTCTACTCTTCTGTTCATTGTTCTTCCTTCTTCTGTCTTGTTAGGGGCGATAGGTGCAAGGGAACCAACACCGTATGCCTTTAGTCTATCTGGAGAGATTCCATACTTTGTTACTAATTCTCTGACTACCGCGTCTGCTCTTGCCTTTGAAAGTCTAAGGTTGTAGTCAATGTCTCCGATATTATCCGTATGTCCTACCACATATAGCTTAAGGAAACGGCTTTCTTGTAAAAGCCTGGCACAATCTCCCTTATAGCAGGTTCTGATTCAGGCTTTATATCCGCTTTGTTAAAATCAAAATTGATGCTGTAAATAGAGGTCCTGCCTTTGGTCTGGATTTCTTTTAACATGGTATCTGCTTTTACAAATACCTCTTGTTCTAATCCTGCCTTCTCGACAACCGTCACGTCATAGACTATACCTTCTGGTATATAAGCAGCATTAACCACTATCCAGTGGACCGTGTTGCCTTTACTTAGCTTTAGATAAAGCTTTTTACCATTAGATTCTTCTGCAGCTACCACACCGCCAGCGCTTCTTATTGCATTTAAGTAATTACGGGCAATCTGAATGGGGCTTGGTGTTTCTTGACCCTTCATAAGCACGTACTTTGTATATTGGTATTTGCCTTCCACTTTTAAGGTATTTAAGCCTCCATTTCTTCTTACCTCTTTAAATTCGGCTACATTGAAGTCGTATATTTGGCATTCTTTAATAAAAAAACCCGGCATTCGTGTAAGCAGAATAGGATCTTTACAACCTAGCTTATCAACCTGACCAAAGGTAAAACCGGCCATCAAAAGCATCAATGACCAAAGAACGATCACCTTCGTTGAAAGACTATTTCTCGACATCTTCATAACTCATCTCCTATTTTTCGGAATTCGTTCAATCTTAGCGAGTGTTAAGCTATACTCTGGCGGTTGTATAAACGCGACCCCTGAATGTGGCAAATACCACAGCTTTTACCAGCAAGGCAATCACGAACATCAACATTACATAACTTTTTCGGAGTATAGACTTAATCTACCCAATAGAACGTCTATTTCATGATCGCACAGCTAATCGAAAACCACAAGTATTTTATGCTGAAAAACAGCCCGCTTTTTCAGAAATCTGAAAACCGATTTATGTATTTATTGAGCAGAAAGTAAAAACTCACATCATCGAAAGCAAGTTTTGTGCAATAAGCTGCTGTGAGCCATTTCACTATGTCTAATAAGTGGAGTTTTCTAAAACAAGCTTCTTTATACGCAAAACTAAACATTTACGGCGTATTCAATCTCTACCCTTGTTTATTTCACTGAAAAAAAATTCAAATACCTAACTTGCTCGAAAAAGCTGTTTTTGTTAATTGCACAAAACAGGATTTTGTTTTAAGATTTTATGACTTAAATAACACGTCATCAAAAGGTTTTTTAAGATTTTCTGTTCAAAAAACGAAAAATACAGGAGAGTAATTATGAGTTTGACTTATGCAAAAGTAGAAGAGCTTTTAGGAGATGAGGCTGAGAAGCTACTGAATCACGTTTCAAAGACGATTCCGAAAGAAAATCTACATCTTCCGGGAAGCGACTTTGTTGATAGAGTCTGGGCTTTGTCTGACAGAAGCCCATCGGTGCTTCGCTCGCTTCAGACTCTCTTTGATAACGGACGTTTGAGAGGAACAGGCTATCTCTCAATTTTGCCTGTTGACCAGGGAATTGAACATTCTGCTGGAGCCAGTTTTGCACCTAATCCGATGTATTTCGACCCCGAAAATATAGTCAAACTGGCTATTGAGGGCGGTTGTAATGCTGTCGCTTCAACTTTTGGAGTACTTGGTGCAGTTGCCAGAAAATACGCCCATAAAATCCCGTTCATAGTCAAGATAAATCATAACGAACTTTTGACATATCCGAACAAATTCGATCAGGTCTTGTTCGGGACAGTCGAACAAGCTCGAAACATGGGAGCTGTGGCTGTTGGTGCGACTGTTTATTTTGGTTCGCCTGAATCAACCAGACAGATAACCGAGATAGCCGAAGCATTTGCATACGCACACGAATTGGGAATGGCTACGGTTTTGTGGTGCTACTTGCGTAATTCGGCTTTCAAAACAGCTGAAGGTGATATGCATACGGCTGCCGATTTGACGGGACAGGCAAATCATCTCGGGGTTACGATACAAGCTGATATTGTTAAGCAAAAGCTTCCTGAAAGAAACGGTGGCTACATGGCAATGGGCAAGGGCTACGGGAAAACACATGAGAAGGTTTACACAGAATTGACGAGTGATAACCCGATTGACCTTGTTCGCTATCAAGTAGCGAATTGTTATATGGGACGTTGCGGTTTGATAAATTCTGGTGGTGAATCAAAAGGTGCTGGTGATCTAGCAGCAGCAGTCCGCACTGCTGTAATCAACAAGCGCGCAGGAGGAATGGGACTTATTTCAGGCAGAAAGGCTTTCCAGCGCCCGATGAAAGAAGGTATCGAACTTCTTAACGCAATTCAAGATGTTTACCTGATGAAAGAAATTGACATAGCCTAATACCAATTTAACAAATTACTGCGTCATATTGCTGTATTATAACTTCGCGCGGCGCTTGCCAGTGCATCCTGTGCCGCAAATTTTTGCAGCGCAGGATGCACTGGCTACGCTGAAATTGCAAATTAGTTTTTAATTGGTATTAACAAGTAAAACTTCGCATGCCACCTAAGAGAACCCAAATTTGAATACGGTAACAGGAAGACTTACTAAGACGAGAGTAAGCAAAGTGAGGAATTATCTTTTTGCTTTGAGACTAAGTTTAGCAAACAAAGAGGACTGAGTTCAGAAGACGGCTAAAAAAATGGGGCGGCTAGTCGGACTCGAACCAACGACCTCGAGAGCCACAATCTCGCGCTCTAACCAACTGAGCTATAGCCGCCACAAGCGCTCCCGGCACGACTCGAACGTGCGACCCACAGCTTAGAAGGCTGTTGCTCTATCCAGCTGAGCTACGGGAGCATCCTTACTAGTAAATTAAAATTCTATTGCTTCGAACTTTTTAAGTCAAATACGAAATGGGGCTGTTTCAAAAATCTAATCGTCTTTCTATCTTCCAAGCTTTTCCAAAAACTTTTATGTATTTTGGCCAGGATTTGATAAAGCAAAAAATAAAACCAAACCGTCAGCATGTAGAAATTCTAAAGTAGAACAAGAGCCAATCTTACAGCCATATCTTCTCTTATCACCCTAAAGCTTGAGCCAATCAGCTGCTTCATTGACCCAAATACACATCTATCCTGTATCTTTCTTTGCCATACCTTTTCCAGTTATCCAAAGACATCTTCCTTAAAGGATCTTTTACACCAAAGTCTGTTTTATACCTATAACAGGCTCACATCCAAGTTCCATAACTCTTTGAATAATCCTTACCGCATCGTATCCTTTGTCTGCTATAAAAGGCACTTTTGAAAGCGATACTATCCTATATCAAGCATTTTTTACAACATTTGCACTGCACCAGCATAAGCTCTACCTGTCTGACAGCTGGTTACTATTGCCTTTCCTTTGCTATCAACTGCTGCAGGAAGAGCAAGTTTCACATGCGAGCTTACCATCTTAACTTCCGTTCTCTTTTGTCAATTTAATGGATACTTCTGTCCAAAGCCAAAACCAGTGGCATCTGCGATTAAGTGCTTTATGTTCTTCTCCTCTTGAATAGATAGCAAGAACTTTCCTACCTCTTCAACGGGCATTTGTAGTAGCTCTTGAGTGAGTTTTTGAACTCTGTAGTGGTGATCACGCAAAGATGGTGTAGGAAAGCCTTTTTTTGTGCTGTTTCCAAGGTTCCCTGAAAGAAAGGTCAAATAGTTTCTGATACAGTAAGAGTGTGATGAGAATGTCTTCTTGGTATTTGATAGGTCTTCCACGTTTAGGTTTCGTAGGCTGAGTTTGAAGTTTTGAAAAATTTCACAAACTTTCGCAAGCGTTTCAAAGACTGCTGCCCTCTTCATGAAGTTGTGCTATAAACTATAGATTTTTTTTGAGACATTCCAAAAACATTTATGTTAGAATTATCCCCATGCACATAACCTTAAGCTTTAGACTTGAGCTAAGCAAAAAGGACAAGCAAAAAATCCTCTCCCTCATGAGAATGCAATCTTCTTCCATTAGGATCGCATACAACATGCTAAAGAAAGGGAAAAGCTCAAAGGAAATATACCACATAATTAAAACTCTATTTCCAAGCCTCCCTACAAAATATATAGATTCCGCCATCATAAAAGCAGGTCAGTATCCAAAAAGTGAAACTGTAGTCTTTGGTGGAAAGGCTCTTTTTGAAAAGCTCTGTAAAAACCATCTGCAAGGAAAAGCAAGAGAAAAACTTAAAAAGGAGTGGAGAGAAAAAAGACAGGGCACCTTGATAAGCTATGGAAGTAAGTATCCAACAGACAAAGGCAACACAGACTGCTAAGGTTTGTGGAAATAAACAAGGAGCTTTATCTGAGAATAACTGTGGGAAAAAGAGAGTTTGTTTTAGGGGAGGTCAAAAGAGAGCCAAGCAATGAAAGGGACAAGTGGAACACATTCTTGGCTATGCTTTTGGAGAGCTTTAAAGGTGAAAAATACTTTCCATACACAGTGGAGCTAAAACCAAAGAGTAGAGATATCTACGGAAACGTTAGCTTTGAAATACCAACGCTAGCAGCTTCGTTAACAGGAAAGTATGGAGTAATAGCCATAGACACCAATGCAAGTCCTTTACACTTAGCCATCGCAGAGGTTGGCGATGATGGAAATCTTTTGAGCTATCAAACTATTAGCTTGCACGAATTTTTAAACTATCCACAAAACACAAAAGACCATAAAGAGTGGCTTTTGGCACACGAGATAGTGGATATTGCAACACAGAAAGGCAAGGCTATAGCTATAGAGAACTTAAAGAAGGTCAATAAAGACTTTAGGGGAGATAGGAAAGCAAAGCTGAGAAAAAGACTGTGCTTAACTCTAGGTTTTTTGGGCGGATTACTGTGGAGATGGAAAAGCAAAGCTGAGAAAAAGACTGCATTATTGGAATTTTAAGAGCTTGCTCAGTAAGATAGATAGAGTGGCGAAGCTAAAGGGAGTGGAAGTGGTGAAGGTCAATCCAGCTTGGATTTCAGTGATAGGAGCTTTGAAGTATGCACCACAGCTTGGGATAGACAAGGATATAGCTTCTGTATTTGTTATAGGAAGGAGAGCGTTAGGCTTGAAGGAAGAAATCCCAGACAATTACCTGAAGCTCTTATCAGACAGAGAATACTTAGAGTATGCCATTTACTGCTATGAGGAGAAGGAAAGGGAGTTAAAGGAGAAGCTCAAGAGAGAGACAAACCAGTATAAGAAAAACTCGCTTAACTTTGAGTTAAGGAAAGTTCAATCCGCAAAGAAAGTTTCAGAAGAAGAAAGCCTTCAGAGTGAGCCAAGGTTCTGTGATGGAACCCATGGAAGGAATTCCGAGCGGGGGCTGGGTAAAACCAGTCAAAGTCCTTGGCAAGTTCTGAAGGTAGCCTTCTTCTTTCCTGTTCTTGGGAAGGTTCTACCGATGGACCTTTCCCCTCTGAAGCCTATACTCATGGAAGGGGTGTGGGACAGGGTGAAGAGCAGGTTAGTTCCCTTAGAGGTTGGGGGGACGTCCCGATGAGGAAATTTTGAAACAGCCTCATATGCTATCTTTAGCTTTAATTCCCATGCAAACAACGCAAATAAGATGGCTTGGTTTACTAGAAAAAAACCGAAAATAACCGAATCTGTTGATGACAAAGAAAGAAAAGTTCGCACCGAGGGTGTTTTTGTTAAATGCCCTGAGTGCGAAGCTACTTTGTATAAAGGAGAGCTTGAAGAGGCAGAACAGGTTTGCACAAGTTGCGGATACCACTTCCGCATGAGTGCACGCGAGCGCCTTAAAAAACTTTTCGATGAAGGTAAATATGAACCGCTTGATGAAGGTATCGTATCAAGCGATCCACTGAATTTTTTCGATTCAAAATCCTATAAGCAAAGGATTGAAGAAGCACAAAAATCCTCAGAATTACCGGAAGCGATAATTTCAGGAAAAGGAACCGTCGGTGGACATTTGGTTTTTGCCGGTGCCATGGATATGAATTTTATCGGTGGTTCAATGGGATCGGCAGTGGGCGAAAAAATTACGCGCCTTATAGAACGAGCTATCAAGGAAAAAGGCGCTGTAGTTATTTTTTCTGCTTCCGGTGGTGCGCGAATGCAAGAAGGAATTTTGAGTCTTATGCAGATGGCGAAAGTTTCATCGGCGCTTGCAAAACTTCATGAAGCTCGGCTACCATTTATTTCGGTTTTGACCGATCCGACTACGGGTGGTGTCACAGCCAGCTTTGCAATGCTCGGCGACGTCAACATTGCCGAACCAAAAGCTTTGATTGGTTTTGCAGGTCCGAGGGTAATCGAACAAACTATCAGGCAGAAACTTCCCAAAGGATTTCAGCGATCTGAATTTTTACTTGAACACGGTATGCTCGATATGGTCGTTGACCGCAGAAAACTCAGGGAGACTATCATCCGACTTTTAAACTTCATGATGAACGAAAAAATTTTCTCAAGCTGAGTTTTCCCACGATGAATTTTGAAGAATCGGTCAAATACTTATTGGCATTAGGCAACGAAGTCCTAGCAATGAAGCTTGGGCTGGAAAATATAAGAACGTTGCTTGAAGCTCTCGGAAATCCACATAAAAAATATCTCAAAGTTCAGATTGCAGGCACGAACGGAAAAGGTTCAACCTGCGCATTCTTGGAATCAATCTGCTTACAAGCAGGTATCAAAGTCGGATTGAATACCTCACCGCATCTGATTTCAATTACTGAAAGAGTCCGCATAAACGGCAAAGAGATCTCTGAAGAAGAATTCGCCCGACAGGTAAGCATTGTCAAAAAAACAAGTGAAGAACTCGTCGAAAAAAACAAACTTGAAACTTTGCCGACTTTTTTTGAGCAGATTACAGCAGTTGCCCTGAAATCTTTTGCGGATGCAGGCGTTGAAGTTGCGATTCTGGAAACGGGACTCGGTGGGTGTTTCGATGCAGTTACCGCATCGCAAGCCGAAATCGTTGCTCTTACTCCGATTGATTTCGATCATCAAAAAGTCTTGGGCAATACAATCGAAAAAATTGCTGCTGAAAAAGCAGCCATAATTCGCCCTGAAACGCAGGTCGTTTGCTCAAATCAGCGTCCCGAAGCTCTTCAAGTGATACTGAAGCGATCAGACGAATGTGGTGTTTTACCGATTATGGCTTCTGAAGTTATGGCTTCCCCAATGAACGATGGCTTTTGTTTTCAAACGATGAAGGCAAAATACGAAAACGTAAGACTGGGACTTTTGGGTGATCATCAAATCGAGAATGCCAAAGTTGCAATTTTGCTTGCGGAAGTTTTGCAAGAAAGAATCGGAAAAAATTTAGCAAGCCATATTCCGCAGGGGCTTGCTAAAGCACGGCATAAAGGAAGATTGGAATTTATCGGAAGATTTCTCTTTGACGGCGCTCACAATGTTGCAGGAGCTGAAAGTCTAAGGCGATTCATTCAAACTTCGATAAATCAACCTTTAACGCTGATCTTCGGCATCATGCGGGATAAAGAAATTGAAAAAATCGGCGAAATTCTTTTCCCTCAAGCATCCTTTCTCATCCTGACAAGATTTGAAAATCAACGCTCTATGGAGCTTGAAAGAATGTGGGAGGTTGCATGTAGATTTCTTCCGCAAGATAAAATCTTCAAAGCCGAATGCGTCAGAAAGGCAATTTCTAAGGCGCTGGAAGTTTCTTCGGTCAGCCATTTAATTTTGGTTACAGGTTCGCTTTACTTGATCGGCGAAGCACAGAAAATTTTGCAAGAATCCGGACAAACAAAAGCCATTGTAGCATCGGATGAATATCGCTAAAGGAGTTTTTTCTTGTGAATCACGAGTTGATTTTAATCCTTGATTTTGGTTCGCAATATACGCAATTGATAGCCCGTCGGACACGAGAGTTGATGGTGTATTGCGAGATCGTTCCATTTAATTATCCGGTAGAGAAAATTCTGAGTCGCAAGCCGAAAGGAATCATTTTTTCAGGCGGTCCGAATTCGGTTTATGAAAACGGCGCACCAACAATTTCAAAGGAACTTTACAAGGCTGAAACACCGATTTTGGGAATTTGTTATGGAATGCAACTTTTGGCTAAAGATTTCGGAGGAAGAGTTGAGCCTTCCGACAGGCACGAATATGGACATGCAAAGCTGAAGATCACCGACGAGAACACACAACTTTTTCAAGGGTTGCCAAAAGAAATCGAAGTTTGGATGAGTCATGGTGACCATGTAAGCGCACTTCCTAGTGGATTCCTTTTAACCGCAACAACTGAAGGTATCTGCGGTGCAATTGAAAATCCAGAAAAAAGGATTTACGGAGTTCAATTTCATCCTGAAGTTGCTCATACTCCGTTAGGAAAACAAATTTTGAGTAATTTTCTTTTTAAGATTTGCGGTTGCAAGGGAGATTGGACACCTACACTCTTTATCGAAAAAGAGATCGAAAAAGTCCGCAGAACCGTTGGTCAAGAAGACCGCGTTATCACTGGGCTTTCAGGTGGTGTTGATTCGACTGTTGCAGCCGTTTTGGTTCATAAAGCAATCGGAGATAGACAAACCTGCATTTTTGTCAATAATGGGCTACTTCGACACAGAGAATTTGAAACCACATTAGAGCTTTATCGTGAAAGTCTTCATCTGAACGTCATCGGTGTTGACGCTTCTGAGAAATTTTACGAGGCCTTGAAAGGAGTAACCGATCCGGAGAAAAAAAGGAAAATAATCGGACACAAATTCATAGAGGTTTTCGAGTCGGTAGCAAAGGAAATCGAAGGTGCGAAATGGCTTGTCCAAGGAACGCTTTATCCTGATGTGATCGAGTCAGTATCGGTTCGCGGCACTTCTGTCACCATAAAAACTCATCATAACGTCGGCGGATTACCCGAAAAGATGAATTTGAAGCTTATTGAACCTTTACGGGAACTTTTCAAGGATGAAGTAAGACAAATCGGCAGTCAGCTCGGAATTCCCGATGAAATTCTCAGAAGACATCCTTTTCCAGGTCCGGGACTTGCCGTTAGAATTCTGGGCGAAGTCACACCCGAAAAAGTAAAGCTATTGCAAAAAGCAGACAAAATTTTTATTGAAGAGTTGAAGCTAGCAGGACTTTACGATGAAGTCTGGCAAGCCTTTGTGGTTTTGCTTCCGATAAATTCTGTTGGTGTGATGGGAGATTTCCGCACTTACGAGCAAGCAGTAGCATTGCGAGCCGTAAAATCAACAGATGGGATGACAGCCGATTGGGTGCGCCTTCCATACGATTTTCTACAAAAAGTTTCTTCAAGAATCATCTCCGAAGTGCGGGGTATTAACAGAGTCGTTTATGATATCTCCTCTAAACCACCAAGCACAATTGAATGGGAATAAAATCTTGAGAGGATTGAACTGGATCTCGATGACACAGAAAAACTTTCTTTAAAGACACAAAACAGAGTTCAAAATAGCTTTCGACTTAGTTTCGGTTTCTTCGTATTCAAGTTTGGGAATGCTGTCAATTACAATACCACCACCGACTTTGAAAATAGCTCGATTTCTTCTGATCACAACCGTTCTGATTGCTACCGAACAATTCAAAATCCTCTGTGAGCCGAAGATTCCTGAGCCTACTGTAGGATGCGGAATATAATAACCAATTGCTCCCATTGAAAGCCCACGGGCAGATTTTTCTAGAAGGTCAATTATTTGCATTGTCCGTATTTTCGGCACTCCTGTAATCGAACCACAAGGAAAAACTGCTTTGAGGCAATCGGAGAGAGTTGTTTCCGGCTTTAAGATTCCTGAAACGGTTGAAACTGCATGAAATAGAGTCGGGTATTCTTCGATTTCATACAATTTTTCGACTTGAATTGAACCGAATTTGCAAATTTTGCCAAAGTCGTTTCTTACGAGATCAACTATCATCACGTTTTCAGAGAAGTCCTTTTCCGAATTGAGAAGTTCTTCTCTGAGCTTATAGTCTTCAAATGGGCTACGTCCACGAGGGCGTGTTCCCTTGATAGGTGAACCTATGATTTTGTCATCTTGAAGTCTGAAAAATAACTCTGGTGAAGCCGAAACAACCGTGTCTTCCGCCCTACGTAAAAACGCTGCGAAAGGCACAGGATGCATTTTCCTTATGTTTTGAAAAATGAGCTCAGGCGATAAAGGCTTATCACTTTCAATTAAAATTTGCCTTGTAAGATTCGTTTGGTAAGTCTCTCCCTTGCGAATGTATTCCTTGACCTGCTCGACGGCTAATTCATATTCCGCTTGCTTGAAGTCGGAATAAACATGAACATTTTGCAACCTTTTGTGATTTGATTTTACTTTCTTTTCTTCTATCAAGCGAACAATGTCACCAAATTTCTGTTTGTTTCCCACAAGAAAAGTTTCTTGGGTTTTGTAGTTGTGAATTATTAAGGCATCGAAGATGGCAAGAAAAATATCGGGTTCGTTGAAAGTTTCAAATTCTTTTGGGCGTGCAACGATTCTTTCCAGTTTCAAGCCAAAATCGTAGGAAATCGTGAAAAAGGCTGCAAGCTCATCGTCGGATAATTTCTTATCAAAGTTTTGCAGTGAAACCTCTGCGTCCGGTTCGTCAATCTGGATCACTTCAACGGGTTTGATCCCGGCAACAAGAAATCCATGCTGTTTTGTTGAACAGCCATCAATTAAACAGCTATTTTCGTTCGAATTCAGAACCGCTTGGACAATTTCATCTGCCGATGCAGAAATCTTTTGTTGCTGTTTTGCATACATTTTCTAAAAGCCAAGAAACTATGATAATCTTTTTTGAGTTTTTGAATATGGGTGAAAATCAGGTTTCTTTAGTTCGCGGTTTGGGATTGATAGCTGCGATTTCAATCATCATCGGCAATGTTATCGGAACAGGGGTTTTTTTGAAAGCAAGAGTGATGACCTGCAATGTAGGCTCGCCTGATTGGGTTTTGATCGCATGGATTGTAGCTGGAATTCTCTCATTAGCCGGTGCGCTAACTTATGCTGAACTCTCTGCAATAAAGCCATTTGCAGGTGGAGAGTATATTTTCTTGCGTGATGCTTATGGAAAAATCTGGAGTTTTCTTTACGGCTGGATGCAAATGTTCATTGCAAAAACAGGTTCGCAAGCTGCTGTTGCCATGACTTTCGCAATCGGACTAAACGACTTTCTCGGCGGAACTTTCAAGCAAACCCTCTTCGAAACCAATGTAGCTAGCTACTCCTATGAACTTTCTTCGCTTCAGATCATCGCCGTTGGTGTTATAGTCGTTTTTACAATCCTCAACTGCGCTTCTGTGTCTTTCAGTGGATGGATTGCAACTTTTTTGATGATTGTCAAAATTCTGCTTATAGCATTTGTCTCGATCGGAGCGTTTCTTCTGGTCACAAACGGTTCATTTTCACATTTCGCAATGGTTCAAGAAAATGCAACTTGCGAAGGTGTCAACGATGTAGTCAGATATGGTTCTGAAAGCTATTCTTTTATTTCAGGCTTTGGCGCGGCCGTTATCGGTGCTCTTTGGGGTTATGACGGCTGGAACAATTTAACATTGGTTGCAGGTGAGGTAAAAAAGCCTGAAAGAAACATTCCGCTTGCCTTGATCGGCGGAACAATTGCCATCATATTGCTTTACATTTTGGCTCATGTGGCTTATTTTTATGTTTTAACGCCAAATGAAGTAGCTTCTGTTTCTGCCACCTCTTCAGTTGCAAAAGAAACAATCTCGAGATTTTTCCAAGACAATAACTTTGCAGTCGGTACAGCTGTTTCGATTTTTACAATAGGATTGATGCTTTCTTCGGTTGGAACGCTTCACACATCAATTTTGACGGGAGCACGCATTCCATTCGCAATGGCTCGCGATGGCCTAATGCTAGACTCGTTTGGAAAACTTTCGCAAACTACGAAAGTTCCTGTTGTAGCAATAATTTTTCAAGGAGTTTGGGCAAGTTTGCTGGCTCTATCGGGTTCTTTCGATACTCTAACCGATTATGTAATTTTTGGCTCATGGATTTTTTATGCCCTTGTGACTTCTTCCGTTTTTGTCTTTCGCAGAAAATTTCCAAATGCTGAACGTCCTTACAGGACTTTCGGTTATCCGATTGTTCCTGCTCTTTTTCTCGTCGGGGCTAGCTTTCTATTAATAAATGCACTTTGGAGTAGTCCTACACAGGCGTTTGCAGGAATCTTTTTGATTTTGGCAGGGCTTCCGATTTACTACCTACTTGAGAAATCGAAAAAATAACCGAAAATAAGCAAATTCACCACCAAGCTAGGCTTTTACATAGATGCTTTTTTGATGGGTTTCCCATTTTACCAAAGGACGGACGACACCTTCCATGTGACCGACGTAATCGCCGCGAGCCGTGTCACCCGTCATCGGATCGAAAACACTGAAGCCTACAACTTCGAGCGCATTAAAGTGAAGAATTTGTCTCGGTATATACGTCACAAAGGCAACATTGACGAAAAAAGAACCTTCAGCCATTAGGTTTCCTGGAATCCAAGCCGTGCTTACATATTCACCTTTTTTCTTCTCTTTTCGTCGCCATTCCGCAGAAACATCTTGAATGGTGAAAAGATGAACTCGATTTTGGTTGTAAATTTGAAAATTGGGAAGCAAAATAAGTCCGTCTCGCAAAACTTCGTAAGTCACTTCGATCCCAATTGGGAGACGAATATCGAACGATCCACAAGTTTCTCCACTTTCATTAACGATGCGAACACGCTTTAGCCTTACGTATTCGCTTGAAGGAGCAAGTTCCAGTTCATCGTAAATTTTTTCAGGAAAGATCCTCGAACTTAATGAAAGATATTCATGAACAACATCAGTTGCAACGCCTTCTTTTACAATTTTGCCTTCTCTAAGGAGAATAGCGCGATTGCAGATCCTAGTTATTGAAAACATATCGTGCGAAACAAAAAGCACCGTTCTTCCCGATTGGCTTACGTCTTGCATCTTGTTAAGGCATTTTCTTTGAAAAGCTGTATCTCCGACGGCTAGAACCTCGTCAACAATCAGAATCTCAGGTTCAAGATGGGCGGCAACTGAAAAAGCCAGTCGCATATACATTCCGCTTGAATAGTGTTTTACAGGAACATCAATGAAACGTTCGAGTTCGGCAAAAGCTATGATCTCATCGAGTTTTCTTTCGATTTCTTTTCGCTTCATTCCGAGAATTGCACCGCTTAGGAATATGTTTTCTCGACCGGAAAGTTCGCTGTGAAAGCCAGTTCCGATTTCCAAAAGCGAACCTACACGCCCGCGAATTTCAGCCCATCCTGAAGTCGGTTTTGTAATGCGCGAAAGTATTTTTAGAAGCGTCGATTTGCCAGCACCGTTATTGCCAATAATTCCCAAGGTTTCACCATCTTTAACCGAAAAAGAAACATCTCGTAGCGCCCAAAGTTCTTGCTTTTGCGAAGCTAAAGGATGTTTCTTGAAGATATTGGCTATAGTATCGCGCAGAGAATTGTGACGGATACCACCAAGGTAATACAGTTTCGATAAATTCTCAGCTTTGATAACTTCCATAAGCGCTAAAGCTTGAAAAGTCTAGATCAAGTCGGCAATCTTGTTTTCCATTCGTTTAAAAAAAAGTGTTGATGCAACTAACGCAAAAACTGTCAGAAAAATGGAGATAGCTATTGCAGTTAAATTGAAGCCTTGATTGAAAAGAGCTGCTCGCAAACCCTCTAAAATACCGGAAAGCGGATTAAGATAAAACAAAAGCTTCCATTTTTCCGGAAAAACATCGAGTGGATAGAAAATAGGAGAAGCAAACATCCAGATTTGTAAAAAGAATGGTAAGGCGAATTTCACATCGCGAAAACGGACATTGAGAATTGAAAGAAAAGTGCCAACGGCTATTGTTAAGATGATGGCTTCGGCAATGAATAAAAGGACAAGCAATGTTTTCCACGTAGGCATTACACCAAAATAAAACATAATCAGAAATAAAGCTAAGAATCCCAAAGCCAGATCTAATAATCCTGCAAGCACTGATGCAGTTGGGATTATAATGCGAGGGAAATATACCTTTGTTACGAGACTTACATTGCTGACTATGCTGTTTGTTGCCATCGTGATTGAGAAATTGACAAAAAGCCATACGAGAACACCGCTTAAAGCAAATAGTGGATATGGAATTTGCAGAGTCTCAAGGCGTGCAAAGTGAGAAAAAATCAACGTAAAAATGGCTGTCGTTAGGAAAGGTTGTAAAATTACCCAGAAGACACCAATAGCAGTCTGCTTGTATCTTACCTTGAGATCGCGCCAGATTAAAAAATAGAGTAACTCCCGGTAACTCCAAAGTTCAGTCAAATCTAGCTTTGGACTTAAGCTTTCTGGTTCAATTCTCGTAATTTGGGTTTCAAGTTTCATCTCAAATTAAGAATTCTCTCAAATCCCAACTTTTTCTCAAAAAACAGAAAATCTACTAAGCAGAGCAGGAAGAGATACTGCCCGAATTGACAGAAAAAGCCAAAGGGAGATTCTTTCTCCCTTTGGCTTGATGTTTTTACGCAGCCCCGATTATCTCAGCGAAACGTCGTCAATTCGGAAGGTTGTAGGCAAAGAACCATCGTTTGCTACACGAAATTGTATTCTAACAGTTTGCCCTCTGTATGCGGAGACGTTTAGGCTCCTTTGTGAATAAGAACCAGCAGTGCTTTTGTTTAGATTACTGTATGTAGCAAGTGTTGCCAAAAGGGTTCCGGATGTATTTCTGACTTCAACGAATAATCTGTCGTAAGCTGTCGTGGTAGTTGTTTCGTTTGAAGTTACATTCAACCAGAAGGTCAAAGTGCCAGAAGCGCTCGAAGGGATGGTTACTTGCTGATAAATTTGCCCTGTAGCGCTATTGTTTACACCTAAATAGATGTAGCCAGTTCCACTCTTCGGATAACTACCGTTTGAAGTGTAAAATGCTCCAGAACCCGAAGAAACCCATGGTGACAAGCTTCCTTCAAAGCCACCGTTGACGATCAACTCAGTTCCACCACCTGGAGTTGGCGTTGGGGTGGGCGTCGGACTAGAGCTTGGACAAGAACCAACACCAACTGCGCACCAAGCAGTTGCAACAGTGTTGTATTCAGGGCTTGTGCTTCCATACAAATCGGAGGCAGCATTTAAGGTTGCCGTTCTAGCACCGGCAAAGTTAGTCCCTGAAGTCATGTAGTAGACTAAAGCACGATACCAAATTCTTGCAGCTTTTGTGGGTCCAATACCGGTAACTGTAACCCTACTGCGAGGATGAGTTCCACCTGCAACGACCAGATAAAATGCTTTATTGCCTATACCTGAGTTAATATGGACACCACCGTTATCGGCAGTTCCAGTATATCGATCAGCATAATGGTCCGGGTCATCATCTGCGGTAAAGCCTTTATTTGGGGCTTTACGTGGATCATCCATGTAACGAAGAGCATCACCTGCTGTTCTGGGTGTATAAGCTTGTTCACCAATCTTCCATGTATCTGCTGTTATTGAGCCACCACGTGCATAAGACTCAACCATAGCTCCAAAAACATCTGCTATCGACTCGTTTAACGCTCCAGATTCACCAGAATAAGTAAGATTGGCAGTTCTTTCTATGACCCCATGGGTCATTTCATGTGCGCAAATGTCCAAAGTAACTAAGGGAGTAAAGTTTGTTCCATCACCATCTCCATAGGTCATTGAACTACCATTCCAGAAGGCATTGTTGTAGTTTCTGCCATAGTGAACTCTTGAAGCAAGCAATCTGATGTTGCTATTGGCCGCTGCAGTAACAGTTCCAGGACCATCAGCATTGTCAATACCTCTACGTCCGTGAACGTTGTAGTAATAGTCATAAGTTTTTGCTGCACCGTAGTGAGCATCAACTCCAGCTCTTTGAGGAGAGGAATCCCAAACATCATCCGTGTCGGTGAAACGATAGACTGTACTTGTGCCATTACGGAAATCAAATGTTCCATGTTTGCGTGTTAGGTCTTCCATGTAGTAAGTTGAACCTACGCTACTGGTGGTGATTGTAACGTTGCCGCTGTAAAGCGATGAACCGGTTCCAGTTTGTAGGTTATCGTATGAGAAGATTTTTTCTCCTGTATGTGCATCAATGAAGATGACGGGCATACTCGTGTTTGCTGAGCCATCTTCACGGCGTAATTGAACTCTGTATGCTAAATGGTCTTTGTTCTCACCACGATAAACCCACAGATCAACCTTTGGCTCTTCAGTTAAAAACCTTGAGCCTCTATACATTCTAAGAGCTAACTCCACGGCGTCTTCTGCCGAGAGATTAGGTTTGGTATCAATGTTTATGCGCGGTTTTAGGTCATCCGTTATAGTTGAAAGCTCCCCATCCGACTTAAGATGAACAATCGCCTCGCCTTCCCAAACCGGAACACCATTAACCATTTGACGGAACCGAGTATGAGCCATTTTAAGCTCATCAATCTCGACCTTCTGAACTACGAATTCATCAACATTTGTGATTCCATGAAGCTGGAGTGCGTGATTACGCAAAAATTCAATGCTGATTTGTTTTGCTTTTTCTAGCTCGTCTTTACTGCCTGTTCCGAAGATAGTCTTTTTTGCTCCCGCTTTGTTCGAGACTATCCCAAACATTAAAAATGTTACCGCAATCGTCACTATCGCCAAGAAGATGTATTTTTTCATAGTTGTTTCTCCTCTGAACTGCGCTTTATTTGCCTATTTATTAGGCCCGCCAGAAGGTATGAAACAGCAAAAACTTTAAAACTCACCTTGTCCTTTCAATGATACAAATTAAAAGTATAAGAAACTCTTTTTTACCAAAGAAAGGATTAGAATAATTCCAGTTAATTTGATTGTCAAGTCAAACTGATGGTAGAAAACAGAAATTTTTATAAAAGGTTTTAAGGAATTAGAAACATATAAAGCTTTCAGCCCTTTCTTTCATCCAGAACCCATACAGCGGTAATATCTAGCAGTGTCTCTTTTCGAGATAGCTTTAAGTATAATTTTGACTTGTTGGTCAGCTCAGCTAGCCTGATATGGCAAAAAACAGAAATCCCAAAGATAGAGAGATTATAGGTGGTTTGGAAGAAGGTGTTGTTCTTGGTTGGAAAGAAGTCTCAAAAGTTCACAAAACTCGCAACGGAATTTATCAAAGAAGAGGACATTTAATTTCCTTGTTGACCGATTTTGGGAAAATAAATCCTTGTTATCCTGATGCTTATAAAGGGAAGAACAAAATCATATACACAGGTGCCGGCAGGCGCGGAAATCAGAAATTAGATTGTTTTAATCAAGCTTTGCTGAATGCCGTGAAATCAGGACACGCAGTTCCTCTGTTTTGCAAGCTCTCTGTTGGACGCTGGAAATTTCTGGGTTTTTGGAAAGTAACTAAGGCAGATTATGTTTTTAACAACGAACAAAGGAGAATGATATGGCAGTTTCTGCTAGAAAAAGTGATATCTTGAAAGCCACAAAATACAAGTTAAATCAGAGTGTGCTCTACAAGTTTATACCGAAGAAAGCAAAATTTCAGAAGAAAGCAAAATTTCAAAAGTATTATGCTGAAAAAAGACCGAAAATTTTTTCAAAAGCTGAACGCTAAATTTAAGCAAAAAGAATTAAATCCTTCATTTTGCGTTGGATTTTTGTCTTGGGGCTTTATCTATCACTTCGACACCTTGAATTTTCAAAACGACACGCATAACATCTGAACGTTTGTCGAGATTGGCTGGTAAAAAGGCTGTCTCATCTGAATCTTCTTCCAATGCTTTTTGTAAAGCTTCGATAATCTCTTTGTCTTGAGTCGGTTGAACAACTTCGAATATAGCTTGTAAACATCATTTATGTAGAGAACTACAAGATTATCAAAAGCTTCTGCGTCGCCAAGCTTTAATTTTTCAAGGAACTCGACATCAACTTGTGCTTGAGTTTCAACATCCCTCGCAAAAGTTTGTTCATTCAAAACAAATCGTTTTGCCTGGCATCATCAAGAGTTTTCCAATCCTCAAAACACTGCCTCAACAACCAACTTCTTAGACTAAAATTCTATTCCCTTTGTTCCCAAAATAGAATACGAAGACATAAATGTCTTGAAAAGGCCAACCGAAGACGAAGTTTAGGGCACAAAAGCTCAATAAAAACACAGGACCTCGAAAGACAAAAATTCAAAAAATTTTGAATCCGTTAAACTCTTCGTTGTTCTCTTCTGTGGTAGGTCTAACGTAAGGTGCCTTAGCTTGTTCTGTTTTCTGTTTAACTGAGCTTGAAAAATATGCTTTCCATTCTTCTGGAGCGTCTAAGGTTTCTCCACCGTGCTTCGTTAGTCGCTCACGAATACGGCATAAGACGGGCAGATTGATCCCGATTCCAGAAATTATCGCTTGTCCTTTCGTCAGTGCCGGAAGTTCACGAAGAATGTCTTGTCCGACTCCTTCGATAGATTCACAAATCGTTTTTTGATCAATCGGATTGATAATCCGCATGATGATTTGAGTCATACATTGTGAAAGCACGTCTTGATCAATCTTTCCCGGTCTTTGCGAAATAAGCCCGATTCCAACACCGAATTTTCTTCCTTCCGCGAGAATTTCCTTTAGAATATCCGTCGAAACAACGTTTGCTTTCGCGGGAGCAAAGCGATGCCCTTCTTCTAGAAGAATGAAAACCGGGTATGGCAGATAATCTTCTTGACCCTCTTCTGACTCCCCGCGGACGGTTTTCTTACGAGCTTTGAAAACACGCCTTAGTATGGTTGCAACAATCACCTGTTGTTCATTCCTTTCAATATCGGAAAGTTGAAAAATAGTGCACTTGCCAGGCTCAAAAATCTCTTTTAATGGAATGTGTTCACCACTGGAAAAGACTCCATCTTTTTTTCCAAAACGTGCCGATATACGCCACTTTAAACCTTCAAATGTTGATTGATGTTGCTGATTGTTCTGAATTTTTGATAATTTCTCAATTTCATCAATTAAATCTTCGTAGGAGTAATCTTTCCTGTTCTCATGATGTAATCTCTCGGTCAGACTATGAAGAGCTACCGATAGAAAATGATGCATTTTTTCTGTGGAACCTTCAGGCAAGAGATATTTGATGTCAGCTTCAGTCAGGGTTGAAAAACGCACTTTTATATCTTTTGAATGATATATTTTCACTTGCGGTGAATAATCTTCATCTTTAAAGTCTTGGTTTCCTTGAATTTCGGTCAGCGTATCATATTCGCCGTGAGGATCGATTACCAAAACAGCCGCGCGATTGTAAGGGCGCATCAATTCTTCAATCAAAACACCAGCAGCGTATGACTTTCCTGCACCTGTTGAAGCAAGTATTGCAAGATGAGTTGAAACAAGCTCTTTTACAGAAAGGATAATAGGGACTTCGTTCTTTTCACGCGTTAATAAACTCCCTATGTAGGCTCCACCGGTTTCACCTAAATCTTTAGGTGAAATCATTTCTTTGAGCATTTCTGAGGGAGCTAAATAGACCCTGTCACCTGCTGTCGGTGGAATGCGAGGATTTACGAAATCACTTATGGCAGACTCAAAGTATCCTATATTTTCAACCGTTACCTCGTAAAGCTCGGCAAGTTCGCGCTCTATGCCAAGTATAGATAGCAGTTCAAATGGGTCTATGCTGGGATCGGAAAAGATAATGTTTGAAATGTTTATAGCTGAACTTCTGCACTTTATAACTCCGACGATTGATCTAAAAGTGCCATTAATCTTTGTTTCGTAATAAACATATTCCCCAACCTTTGTATGTTGCGTGTCTTTAGTAATGAATAGATATTCGTTTGGAAGCTCGCCCGGTCCTTTAACAACACCTATTGAACCGTTCATTACTTTACCTCTCCTCGCCTATTCCGTAGAAAGTTCTAGCACAAAATAGTGCGAATTTTCAATCTTAACCAATCTGCCCTTTTTGTAGGGCATCTGGATAAAATCCGTCGCACTGTAGGCACTTCCCTTTAGTGTTTCGTCACCCGAAAGCTCATTTTGAGCTATTAACTCGGCGGGAAACCAGTCTTCAACTTCTAACTCGATTGGCTGTGGTTGGCTGTATTTTTCTGCCTCTCGAATCAGCGCTTTTTCGTCTTGTTCGGAAAACCTCATCACAGCAACAAGCCTTTTGTTATTCGGATCCTTACTGCTCTGCTCTTCATGCCAAGTTACTTCCTCTGGTAAATAAGGCAATCTTATCATCGAGTTTAATTCGGCTATATCGTCTTTAGAAGTCGGTAGTTGAAGCTTCTTCTCGCCAGACTGAGTATTTGTTTGATGTTCCTCTGACGGCGAACACGTAATTAAAAACGCCATTACAATTCCTAGAACGGCAATTTTCCTAATCATGAGTTTAATTTTATTTTTCCAAATCAAAGAAAGCAAAACAGTTTCACAAACCGACGTTTGGTAGTGAAAAGGTGGCAGTTGCAAAAATAGGGGAATCGCAAAAAATCAAGCTGTAGATTGTAAAACAAGAGAGCTTAAAAACTCCTCAATTGCATTAGCGAAGTGGCGAGCGCCTCTATTTTGCCGATTTCAAAAATTCTTCCAGTTTTGAGATTTTCTGTTCCAGTTCTCTTAGTTTTCTAAACATATCGCCTAGTCTCTTAAAAACGGAGACCGAACGAAGCCATTGCTTGTTATCAAAAGCAGGAATACCAGAAACCATCTGGCCTGGTTCGACATCATGAGAAGTTGCAGATTTAGCCGTGATGATTGCATCATCACCAACTTTCAGATGCCCTGCAATGCCAACTTGCCCTGCTAGAGTTACTCTTTTCCCGATATAAGAACTGCCTGCCAATCCTGTCTGAGCGCAAATTAGTGAATCTTCATCGACCGTGCACGAATGTCCAATTTGAACCAAGTTATCAATCTTCACACCACGCTTAATGCGTGTTTCTCCTACAGAAGCCCTATCAATTGTCGTATTTGCTCCAATCTCAACGTCATCTTCAATAACAACAATCCCAACTTGCGGAATTTTCAGCCATCTTTTTTGTTCGTCTCTTGCATAGCCGAACCCGTCTGAGCCGATTGTTGCGTTGTTTTGGATTATGCAATTTGAGCCTATTTGACACCCTTCACGAATCGAAACTCCTGAATGGATCGTCGTGTTATCTCCGATTTTGACATTATCGTAAATAGTTACATTCGGGAAAATCCTAACATTTTCACCTATTTCACAATTTTTTCCGATAAAAACGTTTGCCATTATTTGAGCTGTTGGAGCAATTTTTGCCGTTTTGTCTATCACAGATGAAGGATGGATCGAAGGCGTATGCTTCGGTTCAGGATAAAAAATCCGCAATGCTCTTGCATAGGCCAAATAAGGATCGGAGGTTCGCAGAATTGCTATATCTTTTCGATCTATTTTCTCTTTTTCGCCTACAAAAATAGCGCTTGCCTTTGTTTCATTAACCTGCGATGTGTATTTCGGATTCGCAAGAAAAGTGATTTCTCCATCTTTTGCAATGTTCAATCCTGCTGCTCCGGTTATTTCTAAATTTTCTTCGCCCTGTTCAATTCTTGAAAAAGTCAGTTTTGCTAATTCACCTAATTTCATACGCTTCTTGTCAAAGTGTCTTTGATTGTGCCAAAATACATCTAAAAAGTTTTTATTGAAAGTAAAATGTCTTTACCAAAAGTTTAAGATTGAAGTTCCTTGCAAGACAGAATAAGTAACTTATGGAAATTTTAGCGCAAACCGAAAGAAAAAACATGTTTCAAAGAGACTTGACCATGGAAGAAAAAATGTTATTGGAAGATAGCAAAAGCGGTTCCAGCAGACAACACAATTTGATAAGCACAAACACAATTGTGGCCATCGGTAGTCGAATCAAAGGCAACAAGTGTGAGATATATCCGAGGGATATGGTCGTAAAGCTGGGAACCTATCTTTCATACCCTGATATAACGATCGTTGCAGTCGAACCGAAGTTTGCCGATAGCAATGCACAAGTCTTATTAAATCCGACCTTAGTCATTGAAGTTTTTTCAAAAAGCACGGTTGCCTACGACAAAACAGTGAAATTAGACCACTACTTGCAAGCAGAGAGTATTCGGGAGATTCTTCTGATAAGCGAAGATGAGGTGCACGTTGAACATTACTTCAAACAAAGTCCGAAGCAATGGATTTATCGCATTTATAACAACAATAATGACGTGATAAGCTTAGAATCAATAAACTGCAAAGTCTCGGTTTCGGAAATCTATACTCACGTCCTATCAGATCAAATGATTCCAAAGCAAACAGAGAACCTTCAAACCAACGGCGAATAACAAAAACGAATGGCAAATAAAGGTTAGGAATAAAGTTTTAGGCAAGCGATTACGAACAGGCGAAATAGCCAATGAAACTTTTGATCCACGAGTTACCGATCCCGTGTGGCAAATAATTACGAACGAGCAAAATAGCCAATGAAACCCCAACAGACGGAAAAGTTTATCTCGGTATGGGAACGCTTTTGATAATATCGGAAATCACAGAGTCCACTTTTATGCCGTCCAATTCTGCTTCTGCCTTTAGAGCTAAACGATGACGAAGCACAGGAAACGCCACATCACCGACATCTTCAGGTATAGGAAAATCTCTTCCTCTAATTGCGGCTAGGGCTTTTGAGCAAAGCAAAAGTGCTACAGAAGCACGTGGACTTGCACCGTAAAGAATATGCGGATGATTGCGAGTCTTTTGGACAATTTCGACAATATATCTTTGAATTCCCTCTTCAGTCCGCATGCTTTTAATTTCCAAACGACAACGTGGAATTGCGCTTGTGTCTTCAATCGGAATGATCTCAACTTCTTCCAAATGCTTTGAACTGAAGCCTTTGTCCCACAAATCAACTATTTTTTTCTCCTCTTCCGCCGAGGGATAATCAACCAAAATCTTCAGCAAGAATCTGTCCAGTTGTGCCTCTGGTAAAGGATACGTGCCTTCGTATTCAATAGGGTTTTCCGTAGCCAAAACCGTGAAAATAGGCGACAATTGATAACTTTCACCGTCAATTGTCACTTGTCTTTCTTCCATTGCTTCCAAAAGTGCCGCTTGAGTTTTCGGTGGAGTACGGTTAATTTCATCGGCAAGCAGAATATCCGTGAAAATCGGTCCATGTCTCAAATAAAACTGTGACTGCTGAATATTAAAAACATTTGTGCCTGTAATATCCGAAGGCATTAGGTCTGGTGTGAATTGAATCCTTGTAAACTTAACACCCAAAATTCTTGCCAAAGTTTTCACCATCAAAGTCTTTGCTGTTCCCGGCACGCCTTCCAAAAGCGCATGTCCTTCAGCAAAAATAGCTATTAAAATTTGTTCAATAACCTTTTCTTGACCGACTACGACCTTGCCGATTTCACTGAAAATATGCTCAGCAACGGTGGGGGTTATCATTTTTGAGTCCGTTACGTTCGGAGTTATCGCATTTGGATCCATAGTACTTGAATCTGCGGTATTTGAATCTGTCGCTTTTGCATCCATTTCTCAAAAAGCGTCAAACAAAGTTTTTAGAGCCAAGACGAAAACTATAGCAACGAAAAGGCGTTTTAGCAATGTTTCATTAACTTTTGTTACCGTGTAAGCTCCGATGTAGGCTCCTATAAACATCGTAACTGCCAAGATAATGCCAAGCCAATAATCAACCAAACCTTGCCACATAAAAACAATTACCGCAACCAAAGATGAAAAAATGTTTATCAGCTTGGTTGAAGCAACAGATTCGCCAAAACCCATGCCGAAAAAAGCCACATAAACGGCTGTTAGCATTGTTACATAACCGCCGCTATACAACCCTCCGTAAATACCGAGTAAAAATGTCAAAAAGAAAGTTACGATTTTCGCTTTTTCGGAAACATGTCCTTTTTGTTCAACTTCAGAATCTTTTTTGAGAAGAATAAAAATAGAGACGAAAATCATTGCAATCGAAACCAGCAACTTTATGTTTTGAGGTTCAATTATCAAAACCAGCCATGCACCTAGAGCGGAAGCAACAAGCGTTATCAAGATCAAGGGCTTAACTTTCGCCTTGTCAATGATTCCATTTCGCAAAAAAGGAATTGTTGCTCCGATATTCATGAAAACTAGGCCAAACATATTTGTTGCAATTGCAACTTTAGGATCTATGCCGAATTGAAACATCACGGGAACTGTTATCAGCGAATTACTACCTGTTACAACTCCAATGACGCTCGTGATGAAGAAAAGTAAAATCAGTATTAGCAAAAAACTGGTTGCCATAACGGCTCTCTGCCAAGCAACTCACTATTCTAATTCACCAGAAACTCTGCAGCCAACCTTCTCTAAATCAGTCGCCCGTAGTTCTTATTGCTGATCGAAAAATTACGGCACAGTCAGAGAAAAGTTACTATGCCGCAATTTTTCAGGTTTTTCCTGACGAAGCTTTGAGTTCGTTTTAAGGCTAGAAAAGTGTTTTTTGATCGAAGCCGATTTCGACTGTTTCTTGTCCTAGAAGGTGTCGCATTTTATTGGCACTTCTCGGAGCAAAGCCTTCATAAAAGTTGCTGAAACTGATGAAAATTTCTCTTGCCTTAAGTTTTTCGATTTTGTCTTTCCACACGACTAAATTTGCATCCTGCGGTCGAACGATTCTATCGAAGTGAATCAAATCCCTCTTGCCCATGAATCGCAGATAAGCAAAATCAGTGTGCGTCTTTTCGGCTACTTGAAAAATCACTTGATGTGGGATCCATGAACCTTCAACTAGGCAAAATGATACATTGTGCTTTTGTAACATCTCAAAAGTCCAATCTATCAACCATTTTTGATTACGAAACTCTATAGAAAAGCGCATTGAGCGTGGAAGATGACCTAGGAAATAACGCAAATTCAAAGCATTTTGTTTGTTAGCTTCAAACTGTGGAGGCAGTTGTATCAACACTGCAAAAAGCTTTTCTCCGAGAATGGAAACGGAATCGCAAAACTCATTAAGCATCGGCAAAGCCGACTTATCAAGCATTTTTTCGTGTGTTATCTCTCTTGGTATTTTTAGTGCGAACTTAAATTCTGGCGGGGTTTTTGTTTTCCAACCTTCAACAACCTTTTTGGAAGGTATTGCGTAAAAGGTCGAATCAACTTCGACGCATTCAAAAAGCCTCGAATAAAATTCAAGCATCTGACTGGTTTTAATGTTCGGCGGGTAGAAACGCACTTCGCTTTCCGATGGACTAATCCAATCTTTGTAATTCCAACCCTGACAGCCAACGTATATTCTTTTCACCTTCTTTTCTGAAGCCTCATCTTCATTCCGTATTTTGGGCGCAGAGTTATCATCGGCTTAATTGCAAATTTTTGTGAAGGATCAAGTTGCAATTTCCACTTTCGGGCAATTGTAGCAAGAAGCAAAACTGCTTCAGTCCATGCGAAATTCTCACCGATACAACGCCTCACTCCGCAACCAAACGGAAAATAAATATATTTGTTTGATGCCTCTTTTACAGAAATCTTTTCCCATCTTTCTGGAATGAATTCGTTGGGCTTTTGCCAAAATCTTTCATCTCTATGTGCAACGTACATCGAAACCAAAACGAGTGAACCTCTTGGAATTTTGTAGCCTGAAATTTCATGGTCTTCAATTGCCAATCTTCCCAAAGCCCATGCTGGCGGATAAAGTCTCATGCTTTCAGCTAAAACTGCTTCTGTATATCGCAATTTCTGGTGATCTTCAGGCACAGGAAGCCTACCTTTTAAAACTTGGTTTAACTCATCAACCAATTTTGCTTCTTTTTCAGGATGCTGCGAAAGCAAATACCACGAAAAAGTCAGGGCATTTGCAGTTGTTTCATGTCCAGCTAAAAACAGAGTCAAAGCCTCGTCACGAACTTGCTCATCGGTCATTGTTGATTTATCTTCTTCGTCTTGAGCAACTAGAAGCATGGAAAGCAAATCGCCTTTGTCTTCTACCGATTCTCTACGTTCTTGTATGATCCGATAAATCAATTGGTCAAGAGAATTTTTTGCTTTTCTAAAGCGATGGCTTTGCGGTAATGGTAGTTTCTCTAAAGTGTCCACAAAAGGCAAAAGAAGATATTGGAACGTTTCGACCAACGCGGTAAGCGCTTTGCCGACTTCGTCGGCTTCATCTTCGACATCGGCATTAAACAATGTTTTAGCAACTATCTGCAAAGTAAGCCTCATCATTTCTTTGTCAATATCAAGAACGTCGTCTTCATGCCATCTATCGGAAAATCTTTCGCCGTATTGGATCATCACTTCTGCATATTGATTTATTCTCTGGCGATGAAATGCTGGTTGCATCATTCTTCTTTGTCGAAGATGAAAACTCCCTTCACTGGTTAGTAACCCTTCACCTAAAACTTTTTTTGCTTTTTGAAGTGCTCTTCCCTTTATGAATTTGTGAGCGTTAGTAACGAGAACATCTCGAACTAAATCAGGATGGTTGAGGAAAAACACTCTTTGGTTTGCTACTTTGAAAGTGGTTATATCACCCTTTTTTGAAAGTTGGCATAGGAATTCAATCGGATTCAGACGGAATCGCCTGCCTAGAAAGCCAGATCTTATTTCAGGTGGTTTCAAGTCACGCATTAATTATAATCTTAACACAGCTTTCCGGGCAAAAATGAACCCGAAATTACTGTCGCCGAACAAAAGTAAGCCGATGCCTTATTTTTAGTCAAATTGCCCTAACCAAGCTGTAGTTCCTAAAGCTCGATACTTGAAAACATTCGATACCGAAAAAAAATTGGCTACTGGCCAAAAATCACCGAAGGAGAAATCTTTTCGAGGAATCAAAAACGACAAAATCAGATTGTTGTCCGTCTAATTACAATTCCTGATTTTTACTTTAGAAATTCTCTGAATCTTATAATCAGGGCAATCTAATTTCTCTGCCTTCTGCCAAGGGAGCATCAAGTGTAATGCCGTTGAGTCGTCCGGTTTCTGCGGCTGAAACTTTGTATCTTTCGGCTATTTTTCTAATCGTATCACCTCTTTTTGCCTTTATGACTTTAGGTTTGTGAGTTGGGGCAACTACTGTCGGAGGCGTATTCAACGGACGCTGATAAGATGTTTTCTTGATGGTATTTGGCACAATTATTTTTCTATCTTTTGCGATTTCATTTCCGTTTACAGCAAGCAATTGATCAACCGAAACACCAAGTCTGCGGGCTACATCTTCGAGCGTTTCACCTTTCATCACCTTGACAACTGCAACATTTTCTTGATCGACGAAGCGTGCGCGCTTTAAGACTGCAACGACCTCATCTGCTTTTCCACGTGGCACTCTTACAATGTAGGGTTCAGGTGGTGTTTTGGTAGTTTTGAATTCGGGATTCAAAAAGCGGATATAATCAAGCGTTGTATCGGATGCTTGTGCTATCAACGAAAGATTTGTCAAAGGTGGCACCCTTACTAGGTCGTATTCAAGCGGAGCGGCAGGTCTAATGTGAGCAAAACCATATCTTTGCGGATTGTTTGCAATCAAAATGGTTGCCAAAATACTAGGCACGTAGTTTCTGGTTTCTCTGGGAAGAAAAGGATACGCATACCAAAAATTTGCAACTCCTGCTCTTGCAATTGCTCTGTCGACAGCTCCTTCACCAGCATTGTATGCTGCTAGAGCTAATTCCCAGTTTCCTGCGTAGCGGTTGAGCAAAAACTTCAAATATCGAGCAGCAGCTCTTGTTGCATTTTCAAAGCTATTTCTTTCATCAACATAGACATTTTGTCTCAAACCAAATCTTGCGCCTGTGCTTGGAATAAACTGCCACAATCCTGATGCAGAAGCGTGAGAAAGAGCCGTCGGTTTCCACATGCTCTCAACCTGACCAAGCCACGCCAAATTCTCCGGCAAACCTTCTTCTCGAAAAATTCGGCGCGCCATTCTCATAAACATCCCGCTTCTGTAAAGCCCAATCTCCATTGTTTGTCGTCCACGCCCTTGATAGTAGTTTATGAACTGCTGAATCATGGGATGGACCTGAAAAGCAAATCCTAGGGATTTGTTTTGTGAAGCAACCTTGATCAATTCATACTGCTTTTCATCAATAACTTTTTCTTCTGGTGTCAATTCCAGCTTCGCAAGTTCATCAAGAGGTGAAGGCTCGAATTTTTGACAGTCAAACCCAGCTTGACAATCATCCCCGCTCGATGAATTCGATACATCCTTCTTCAATTGAGCTAAAGCGTTGCCGTCAAAGGAAAAAAGAATTGTGTTTATGCTTTGAATCAAAGCGTCATCAATATCGTTAGATGGATTGTCATCGGTGTTCCATCGGCAGGTTGCCGACAGAAACTTTATATCAGGTTTAGCTTTGTAAGATGGAAATTCAATTCTGTAAATCGTTTCAATTAACTGATCATAGCAATTGGCAAATTCTTTAGTGCTTCTTAAATTTATCTTGGATTCGAGAAAAATTCCTACTGCTCCATCAAACTCTTCCTTTGCTTCACGGCGCTGACCTTTCTGCAATTTCAAAAGCCCTAGCTTAAATTTTTCTCCTACCTTCGGCACTATCTGCTTGAATCTTTCTTCTACTTCATTCTTCGGCTGAATACTGGATATTCCGGTTTGCGCTTGCACAAAAACGCTATAAACTACAATAATTGCTAGGACTGCAATAAAATCCTTCAACCTCAAATTTTCTCTTTCACAAAATTTAACCAAATCTTTATTCATCTCAAAAGCCAAACTATGAGATATATTAAAATGATAAATCATTTATCTGTATCTCGTCAAAAGCAGTTACAAAGCATATTGGTTTACCGAAAATGACACCTTCCCAACCTTCAAGTATTCATGACAGGCCTTTTTGTCGATTAGATGCTTATTTTTTCTCTTAAACTTTTCATAATTCTTAAGTTTTTAGGGGCCTCCTTTCACTAGTTTTTCTCCTGGTAGGCAAGAGAGCTTCTTGCAAAACCTTCTTTGCATTTTCGACAAATATAAATTGCAAATCTGCCAAAACTTCCTTTGGAATGTCCTCTAAATCTTTTTCGTTTTGCTTTGGCAGGATTATTTTTTTGATTTTCGCTCTTCTGGCGGCGAGGACTTTTTCTTTGATTCCGCCTACAGGTAAAACACTTCCACGCAAGGTTATCTCGCCGGTCATTGCAACGTCCTTTTTGATGGGACGTTCTGAAAGAACAGAAATAATAGCTGTTGCAAGTGTTATTCCTGCACTTGGACCGTCTTTAGGAATTGCACCTTCGGGAATGTGAACGTGAATATCGTAGTTTTCAAAGTCATCCTCATTGATTCCCAATTCCCTTGCTTTTGCTCTTGCATAAGAATGTGCAGCTTTTGCCGACTCTTGCATCACTTCGCCGAGTTGTCCAGTCAAAACCAAATTGCCTTTTCCTTTCATCTTTAGCGCTTCGATAAATAAAATCTCCCCACCGTAAGCTGTCCAAGCTAGTCCTGTAGCCACACCGATTTGATCATGCTTGAGTGCGGTTTCCAAAAAAACCTTTGGTGCTCCTAAAAAATCACTTAAATTTTCTTTCGTCACCTTTATCGGTTTGAATGTTTTTGGATTTTCCGCTTTTTTCCTAGCAACTTTCCGACAGATTTTCCCGATTTCACGTTCTAGTTGCCGAAGCCCGGCTTCTTCGGTATATTGGCTGATAATTAAAGACAAAGCCTTTTTGTCAATTGTCACGTCTCCTTCCTCTAAGCCGGTTTCCTGTATTTGCTTCGGTAAGAGATGCCGTTTGACAATTTCCAGTTTCTCTTCCTCAGTGTAACCTGCAATTGTTATGACTTCCATTCGGTCGAGAAGTGCAGGTTGTATAGTGTCCAAAACGTTAGCCGTTGTCATGAAAATAACATTTGATAAGTCGAAAGTAACACCTAAGTAATTGTCTCTAAATGCACAGTTTTGCTCGGGATCAAGCACTTCGAGAAGCGCCGATGATGGATCACCGCGAAAATCCGTGCCGACTTTATCAATTTCATCAAGCATTATCAAAGGATTATTCGTCCCGGCTTGTTGAATGGCTTGAATAATTCTTCCAGGCATTGCTCCGACGTATGTCCGCCGATGCCCTCTTATTTCGGCTTCGTCATGAACGCCGCCCAAACTTAAACGCACGAACTTTCGATTCAAAGCTCTTGCAACTGAACGCCCAAGCGAGGTTTTTCCAACGCCGGGTGGACCTACAAGGCAAAGTATCGGACCCTTTGGCTTCTCACGAAGTTTCCGCACTGCTAGATATTCGATTATTCTTTCCTTAACCTCTTCCAAACCGTAATGGTCTTCATCCAAAATCTTTTGAGCTTTTTTCAGGTCGAGAACGTCTTTCGAAGATTTTGACCAAGGAAGTTCTACCATCACGTCAAGCCAATTTCGCAGACTGGTCGTTTCTGCGGTGTCAGGATTCATTCTTTCTAGCTTTTTCAACTGTTTTAAGACTTCTTCTTTGGCGTGCGGTGGCATCTTTGCTTTCTTGATTTTCTCTTTGTACTGCTCTATTTCCTCATATAGCTCGTTACCTTCGCCGAGCTCTGCCTGTATGGCTTTGAGCTGTTGTCTTAAGAAATACTCACGCTGAGAACGGTCAATGTCGGCGCGTGTTTGCGTGTTTATTTCTTGCTGTACGGTTAAAACCTCAACCTCTTTTTGAAGAATCTCGTTGACTTTTCTCAAACGAGCAACAGGATCTATGGTTTCTAAAACTGCCTGAGCATCTTCGACTTTCAGATCAAGATTAGAAGCTGAAAAATCTGCCAATCTTCCTGCGTCGTCTAAGTTTGAAACTATTGACAAAATTTCAGGAGATAAATTTTTACCTAATGCGGCAGCTTGTTCCATTAATTGCCGAACATTACGAATTAGAGCTTCAACTTTAACGGATTTCTCGGTAACAACACTTTCCGGGATCGGAAAGATCCTAGCTTGCAAAAAACCTCTACGCAGGCTGACAGATTGCACTTTTGCTCTTATAATGCCTTGCACTAAAACTCTTGATCTTCCATCCGGAAGAGAGAGTTTCCTCATGATGACAGCTACGGTTCCTAATGTATAGAGATCTTTTTGTTCTGGTTCTTCCTCTTGAGCGTCTTTTTGCGCAACAAGCAGTATCATTCGATTTGTTGAAAGAGCTTGTTCGATAGCTTTCAACGAACGTTCTCTTGAAACGAAAAGCGGAACTATCATGAAAGGATAGATAACTAAATCTCGCAGAGGTAATACGGGAAGCTCTGTTGGAATTTCAGGCTGTGATTTGGCTTCGTCTATCTCTTCGATTGCTTCATATAAATTATTGAAATCTTGCGTCATAGCGAAGTTTTTAGTTTAGACGAATTCTCCTGTTTGAGCAAACATCTTTTCTGCTCGATCGAAATTCCCACTTGATTGAGTTAAACGCTACGGCTTTGTAACTTTTGAAAGGTTCGCATTATCATCTTTGGTAATGAGAGAAAAAGGCAACATTGTTTGTCTCAATCATGAAAGCGAAATCCTGAAATCTAATCCACTTGGCGATAGTTTTTTAAGAGAGATTTACGTTTATTTGCCACCGAACTACGATGAAAGCAACGATTATTTTCCCGTTGTATATGTTTTGGCAGGCTTTACCGGAAGAGGAAAATCTCTTTTGAACGATTCCGCTTTTACACCCAATTTTGCCGAAAGAATGGATAAACTGGTTCTTTCAGGTAAAATCAAACCGATGATTGCCGTTTTACCGGATTGCTTTACGTTCTATGGAGGTTCGCAATACATAAATTCTACTGCAACAGGGCGTTACGAAGACTACATAACACAAGAAATAATTCCTTTTGTTGACGCTAATTTTCGCACCCTAAAGAAAGCATCGGCGAGAGCTATTATGGGCAAATCTTCCGGGGGCTATGGTGCCTTAGTTCTAGCAATGAAACATCCCGATCTGTTCGGTCTTGCTTGTTCGATAAGCGGAGATTGCTATTTTGAGTTTTGTTATTTACCCGATTTCCCAAAGGCTTTTCGTGCCATAGCTGGCGATCCGAAAAAACTTGTTCAGAAATTCTGGAACGAAAATGAACGAAAAAACAAAAATGATTTCAGCGGCTTGAACATAATTGCGATGAGTGCTTGTTATTCACCCAACGGTACTGACTTTGATTTGCCTTTTGACCTGCAAACAGGAGAAATTCGTGAAGAAATATGGGCAAAATGGCTTGCTCACGATCCGATTCGTTTAGTCGAAAAATACTGGCAAAATCTTAGAAAATTGAGACTTTTATTCATCGATGCTGGACTTCGTGATGAGTTCAACCTTGACATCGGCGCAAGAGTTTTATCGAGAAAGCTCAAGGAATTCGATATTCCACACATTCACGAAGAATTCGACGATGGGCACTTTAATATCTCTTATCGCTATAATCGTTCACTCGAATTGATTTCAGAAAATTTTGAAGTCTAAAAATGGTCTGAAGTCGGAAAATGAAAATAGCTTGTATCCGTTTCGTTGACAATGACTTTTCAGTTTCTGAAGAACTGGAAGGAAAGATTTGGAATCTGGCTGAACAGATAAAGGTTGAAACTTATTGGTCTGGTGAGAAAGCCCCGTTTCACAGACATTTCGTAGCGAAACTCCTGTGGAGCAAAGAGGCTTTTCACGTGCGTTTTGAAGCAAACCAAGGTGAGCCTTTGATTGTCTCGACAGAACCGAATCTTTTATCAAAAACAATAAAACTTTGGGAAAGGGACGTTTGTGAGATTTTTGTTGCTCCAGACAAAGAAAATCCTCGCAGATACTTTGAATTTGAAATAGCGCCAAACGGTGAATGGCTCGATTTAGAAATTTACCAAAATCAGCACGAGAGAATAATCAATTGGAACTACAACTCCAAAATGGAATCGGCAACAAAAATAGCGGAAAGCAAAATTCTAATGGGAATGAAAATCCCATGGCAAGCCTTTGGTAAAAAACCGAAACCGAATGACGTTTGGTTAGGAAATCTTTTTAGATGCGTCGGCGAAGGTGAAATGCGGGGTTTTTTAGCTTGGTCTCCTACCAAAACCCCAAAACCAAATTTCCATGTACCTGAAAAGTTCAGACCCTTCAAGTTTGAAACATAATACTGCTAGCTAAAAGAGTCGATAAACTCATTGCTTGAGATTCAAGTTTTCATCGTAGAGATAGCGGTAGATCTGGTAATTGCTTATCACTTTCAAAACGTAATTTTTTGTTTCCGCAAAGCCGATTTCTGCAACGAAAACGCCTTTGTCTTTCGGATTAGTTCGTCTGAGCCAGCGTTCTGCATTGTCTTCACCGCCGTTGTAGCCTGCAGCAACTGCTTCGTAAAATCCGTCAAACTTTTTAATTAACTCGGCAATGTAAACACATGCAATCGCAATGTTGACATCTATTTTATACAATTCATCCAGTTGAAGATTCGGATAACCCGCTTCTGAGCTATACTTCAGAGCTGTATCATAGACAAGTTGAAGCAGTCCTCGTGCACCTGCAGGCGATTTTGCTTGAGGACGAAAACTGCTTTCCTGCTTCATCAACGCCAACAAAAAACGTGTATCTATCTTTCTGCTTCTAGCATGACGCAAGATTTCATTTTTGAACGGTGCGGGGAAATCAGTAGTTTTGAAATTTCTTGATATCCTTGAAACAGACGTTTTTGCAACTTGCTTTTTTAATTTCTCTTCCGCTAAACTGCCGTAATACGTCGCAGGATTCAATATGATTTCATAATTTCGAAGAGCTTCAGTTTGTTTGCCTAATTTTTCGAGTGCAAGAGCTTTCAAATAGATCACTTCATCTCTACTTGTCATCGAGCCATCGAAATTACCGAGCCTTAACAAAGTATCGGCTGTTTCTACTGCCTTTTCCCATTTTTCACGATACAGCATCATTCTGAGCTTTGCGTGAATGGCGTTGACGGCAGTTGGTGTATTTACGAATTTGTTGATAGTTAACTCGATCCATCTTTCGGCTTCGTCGTAGCGTTTAGCTTCACGCAAAGCATCAATCAAGTTCAGATGAGAAGATTCGAGTCTTTCACCTGTTGGAAACATTCTGATATACTGCTCATAAACTGCAGCGGCTTCGTTGTGACTGCTCATGCGCACCAAACATGCACCTTTGAAAGCCAAACCTTCGCGCCCTTCTCTCGTGTGGGGATAATTTTTTATCAAAATGTCGAAATAAGAAATTGCCTTTTCGTAATCCTTTTCCCACATGAACGAGCGGGCAATGCCGAACAGCGTCTTCGGCATTACGGTTTCATCGTCAGGGTAATTGTCTAGAATTTTTTGCCAGTGAAGGCGGGCCTCCTTGAAAAGCCGATTTGAAGCATAGACTTCGGCACGATAAGAATGTTCAGAAACCGACAGCGTGGGAAGTTGACCGTTGATTGATTGAATTTTATCAAGCTCCCGAATTCGCATCAGCGCATTGTCGTTCTGCGCCCATGAATTCAAGACGAAAAACAAAACAAGTGCCAGAAAATTTGAAACCACCTTTACGCCTAAAAACATCCTTACTTTTGAAAATGATTTTTTGCATTTTTTGCGACTCGTCATATCAATTTTCTTCGTATTCTCAACTTTTATTTTTGCTCTTTTCTAGCATTTTCGGCAATTTTCGGATCGTTTTGCAAATATCAAACCCAGAAAGAGCAAGAATTTTGACGATCCAGCTGGAGTTTTAGATTACTAATTAAAAAATTCCCGAATTTTGAGATTGCTGATGGATTCTGATCTTGACATAATGAGTTTACAAGAATAGCATGAGGGTCTTTTTAAGATTAGGTTTTGAGCATGTTAAAATTTCCTTTTCTCAAGTTAAGCTTTGAGGTGCAAGAAGAATGAAATTGGCTTTCAACGGTGCTACAACGATAAAAGCAGATTTGCAAACAGACATCAAAGCCGCGGGTCAAGCAGGTTTTGATTTTATCGAAATTTGGGCGTCGAAACTTAGAAACTTTCTCAAACAAAAAACCACTCAAGACTTGGTTGAGCTTCTGAAAGAAAATAATTTGAAACCTTATTCGATAAACTCCATTGAACACATAACCTTTCGCTCACCTGAAGACTACGAAAAAATCAAAGTTGAAACGAAAGAGCTTTCAAAAATTGCCGGTGAAATCGGATGTCCTTACATTGTGGTTGTTCCGGGCAAGAAAATCGGTGATAGAATTTCCGAAGGCGAGATAATCGAAGAATCAGTGAAGGTTCTGAACGAACTTGCCGATATTGCGGAAAAAGAAGGTGTATCTCTTGCTTTTGAGTTTTTAGGTCAAATTGATTGTTCAGTTCAAACACTTGGTTTATGCAATCGAATAGTTCAAAAAGTTAATCGCAAATCAGTCGGATGCGTGCTTGATACATTTCATTTTTACGCAGGCAATTCTTCGTTTGAAGATATAGAAAACCTAAGTGCGGAAAAGCTTTTTATCTTTCACATTAACGATGCAGAAGATTTACCGAAGGAAGAATTGACCGATGCTCACAGGCTTTATCCAGGTGATGGCATCCTGCCTATTCGACAGATAAAGGAAAAACTTGACAAAATCGGATATGACCGAGTCGCATCGGTCGAAATTTTTCGTCCTGAGTATTGGGAACAAAATCCTTTTGAGGTTGCCAAACGCGCAAAAGAGGCAGCTCAAAGAGTTTTAGGATTGAAATAATTATGTCGAAAATTCTGATGTCTGAAAACAGATCAAGACTTAAGAAACTGACGGAAGAATTCAAACTGCTTGAAAGCAGGCTGAAGCTGGGTGGTGGTGAAGAGAAAATAGCTAAAATTCATGCGCAAGGGAAGCTAACGGCGCGAGAGAGAATTGATTTGCTGTTTGATAAAGGTAGCTATCAGCAAGAAATCGGGCTTTTGGTCGCTTATGATCAATACAAAGGGCAAGCACCGGCTGCCGCAGTGGTAACCTCGATAGGGAAAATTCATGGGCGAGAGTGTGTTGTTGTTGCAAATGACGCCACTATCAAAGCGGGAGCATGGTACCCTGAAACAATCAGAAAAATTCTTCGTGCACAAGAAATTGCTATGCGCAACCGTATTCCGATAATTTATCTGGTTGATTCAGCCGGAGTAAACTTGCCTTATCAAGGTGGCGTCTTTCCTGGACAATACGGAGCAGCACGCATCTTTTATTATAATTCGCTGATGAGAAGATATTTGAAGGTTCCGCAGATAGCAGCCGTCATGGGAATGTGTGTTGCTGGTGGCGCATATCTGCCTGCACTTTCTGACGTGATTTTGATGGTTGAGAATACTTCATTCATGGGACTTGGCGGAGCGAATCTTGTCAAAGGAGCGACGGGACAAACGGTTGATAATGAAACTTTGGGCGGTGCAATAACTCACAACGCAATTTCTGGTGTTGCTCATTACAGAGTAAAGAACGATCAGGAATGCATCGAGCGGATTAGACAACTGGTTTCTGAGCTACCGAAAAAGCATGAATCAAGGGTTTCCGTAATAGAGTCGAAACCACCGAAAAATCCGCCAGAAAAACTTTATGACATCTTGCCCGAAGACCATAGAGCAAGCTACGACATGAGAGAAGTCCTAAATTGCATTCTTGACGGTGGAGAACTGAACGAGTTCCAAGCTGATTATGCCAAAGAGATGATTTGTGGAACTGGCAGAATCGGTGGAATTTTAGTCGGCGTAATTGCTAATGCACGTGGAATGTTTCCACAGGGAAAGGATAAACCACCAAGATTCGGTGGAATAATCTACACGGAATCAGCCGAAAAAACAGCGTATTTCATAGAAACCTGTAATCGTCACGGAACACCTTTATTTTTCGTTCAGGATGTTTCTGGCTTTATGGTCGGTATTGAAGCAGAACATTCAGGAATCATACGCTCCGGGGCAAAATTTGTTGAAGCGATGGCTACGGCGACCGTTCCGAAAATAGTTTTAACCGTCAATCATGCTTCAGGTGCAGGGTATTATGCAATGGCAGGACAAGGCTTTGATCCCGATTTTATCTTTTCATTTCCGACGGGAAGAATGGGGGTGATGGAAGGTGATTCAGCAGTCCAAGCAATTTTCGGAACACAACTTGAAAAACTCAGGCAAGAAGGTAAAGAACCTGACGAAGCTTTGAAAGCTGAAATGGACAAAGTGCGTGAAATTTATGAGAAAGAACTAGATGCTAAACATGCAGCAGCACGTGGATTCGTTGATGCAATTGTTACGCCTGAAAATTGTAGAGACGCATTGATTCTGGCACTTCAAACTTGCCTCAATACAGATAAACCGCACATCGGCGCCTTCGTTTTGCCGTGTGATTTGTAAGATTTAGAGATTCCACTGAGGAAAAATCTCAGTCTGGGCTTATTTTCGGCAAAAACTTATGATTGATTCTTTCTGAGAGTAGATTTTCAAAAAGAAATCGAATTTTCTTCTAAAAACTCAGAAAAACTTTTCTGAAAGAAATTCAAAGCCTTCAAAAATTAGCTTCCCCATAGAAGAAAATTTTTTCGGATCTGTAGAAAAGCTGTTGCAGGAGATTTGTTTTATGCTATACTTCTATTTGTTGAAAAGTTGTCGCTGAAGCTGTTTCTTCCAGGTGTTTTAGAAGAAACAGCGCGGGGGACCCAAGTTTTGCAACCGCTGATTGCAAAACTCTAATTGCTTAGGGGGCGAAGCGTTACCTAAAGTAACGCGGGAAACTTCTTCGTTCCTAGCCCGACAGCTAACCTCGTAAGCAGGCGAAGAAGGACACGAGCAAGTTTTCCGTCTATTTAGGTGCGCGAGTCTTCTTCGCGCTTTTTCTTTTTCTATCGGCTCTATCTTCTCTAAAGTAAAATTCCGCAAGCCTTACCTTGCGGAATTTTATTTTTGCGCTAGTTTTGACGATAACTTAAGTTGTAGCTTCGTATTTTGCGGTTAATTTGTTGAGTCTTTGCTCAAAGAAAACTTCCTTAACAGCCTTTACAGTGTTTGCGTGTATTTCAACAGTATCAACAATGTCGATGGCATACCCACCGCTCATCGTCGTAACTATAGGCACTTGGTTTTCTTTTGCAAACCTTAAAACCATAGAATCGCGAGATTTCAAACCTTCCTTTGTAAGTTTCAGTCTACCGAGTTTGTCTTTTTCGTAAGGATCGGCTCCGGCTAGATAAAAAATTATGTCCGGACCATGTGTAAAAACTCTTGGCAATGCCTGTTCTAGAATCTGTAAGTATTCATCATCTGTAGTACCATCTTCAAGTTCAATATCAAGCGAAGATTTTTCTTTATGAAGCGGATAATTTTTTGAACCATGCATTGAAAAGGTGAAAACCGAATCATCGTCTTTGAAAATAAAGGCTGTGCCATCGCCTTGATGAACATCACAATCAATAACTAAAAATCTTTCGGCTAGCTTATCACGCTGTAAAACTCTGATTGCTACAGCAACATCGTTGAAGACACAAAAACCTTCGCCTCTGTCAGGATAAGCATGATGAGTGCCGCCGGCTAGATTTGAAGAAACCTTATTTTCCAAGGCGTGCTTTGCAGCATTTATTGTTCCTGAGGTCGCTAAGAATGAACGCCTGACCAGAGATTTTGACCACGGTAGTCCCAGTCTGCGAATCTCTTTTTCGGTCAGTTTGCCCTGAATAAAACGCGTAACGTAATCTTTGGTATGGACAAGACAGATATCTTCGATTGATGCAGGTTCAGGTTCAATTATCTCTTCTGGCTTTATTGTGCCTTCTGCAAGCAGTTTGTCACGCACTAACTGGAATTTCCTTATCGGGAAAACATGCTTTTCTCCGATGTCGGCGTAGTAATAAGGTGAATAAAAAACTTTGTATGAACTCATCTTTAGGATTCGGCTGATCTGGATTGATTTATTTTCTGTATAACCTCGTCAAAACGAGGGTCTTTGCGCAAAGGTGCAAGCATTTCGTCTTTTGTAAACCAATGGACATTTTCATAACCTAGCTTGACGGCTTTCTCGAACCATTTGAAGGCTTCCTCAACTTCTCCGAGCTGAGCGTTTGCCATTGCCATCCAGTATGCAATGTCGTGGTCTGCTTTTGCTAAGTTTTTTGCCTTTTCCGTAAGCTGAGAACGGGCTTGTTCAACTAAACCGCAATTTGCCAGAAAAGCCGCATACAATGGGCGAATTCCTTCCATCTGTGGATTCTGTCCCAAAACCTCCTCGAATAGCTTCAAACCTTCTTCTTTTTTGCCTTGACGATATAAAACCGCACCGCGAAAGACTTTCAGCAATGGGTGATGCGGCTCCAACTTTGTTCCTTTGTCTAATTCTTCAAGCGCTTTTTCGTAAAGCCCTTGATAGAGATAGATTCTGGCTTTGTTGTAGCTGGAAACAACACGAGCTGCTGGATCGAGTTTGCTTAATTTATCCCAACAGCGGATTGAAGCTTCGTATTCTCCGTTCAAACGATGTATTGTGCCTTTGACAAAGTAAAGTGGAGCTTCGTTTGGGAATTGTTCTGTTAGAAGTTTGATTTCTGCTTGTGCTTTTTTCTTTTCGCCACGAGAAAGATAAATGAAAACCATTAAAACGCGCGCTTCAGCAACGTTTGGATCATACATAAAAGCCTTGCTGAAAGCAGCTTCTGCATAAGTATAGTCTTCTAGAGTACCTATTCCCTTGAAAACTTTGTTTGCATAGCAAGCGCCCAAACCGGAATAAGCAAGTGCGAAATGTGGGTCTAGTTCGATGGCACGTTTGAAATGCAAGATAGCCGCTTCGCAATCTTCATTTGAGAGACTATGAAAAATAAATCTTCCGAAGAGATCGCGTCCACGCAAGTATTCTTCGTAAGCTTGAGGATTTTGCGTAGGTGCTTGACCGAGTTTGTCCAATTCTTTCGGTGAAAGTTCTAACTTCAAACCTTCTACAATTTGCTTGCAGATTGTATCTTGAAGCGTAAAAATATCGTCACTTTCAGCATCAATCCGATCACTCCAGATAATCCGGCTTGTGTTAACATCCAAAAGCTGTGCATTCACGCGCATTTTATTTCCCGAGCGTATGAAACTTGCCGAAAGAATAGCGTCAACATTTAACTCTCTGCCGACTTCTTCGGGATTTACATCTCTTCCTTGGTATTTGGCAATTACAGAGGAAGGACGAACTATCAGAGACTTTAGGCTTGCAAGTTCAGTAATTAGGGCATCTGCGAGCGAGAATTCATAAAATCGAGATTCTATGTCTTTGTTTAGGTTTTTGAACGGTAGAATTGCAATGCTTTTTTTGCTTGTTAGAGTGGACTTATCGGCTGAAGTAACAAAAACTTCTTTGTTAGGTTGATTTGAAGCTGAAGGGGTGACTTTTGAGTGTGAGGTTTCTCTACCTATTAACCAATTCCATGCTCTCTTGATAACACTTTCGCTTGAGGCGTGTTTCGGAGATAGCTCATATCCGGCAAGAGTTTCACCCGTGATTTCTTGATAGACACTTATCAAATCGTTTCTCATATCCGCAATCTTCTGATAGCGATTTTTCGGGTCTTTTGCGAGTGCTTTGTCAACTATTTCTTGAAGTTTTGGTGGAATCGGTTCGGAACGCATTTCGGCTATCGGCTTTGGAGTTCCGTAGAGAACTTCATGTCGAACTTCCATCACGGTTTTACCTTGAAATGCCCAAACTCCTGTGAGCATTTCATAAAGCAAAACGCCTGTAGAGAAAATATCGGCTCTGTGGTCTGCAGGTTCCCCTCTTGCTTGTTCAGGAGCGGCGTATGTAGCCGTTCCATACGGAATACCGATTTCTGTTATCTCAGTTTTTTCGATGTCTGGTTGATCTTCAGGATACAGCAATTTTGCTAGTCCAAAGTCCAGAATCTTAACTCGTCCTTCGGGAGTGACCATTACGTTACCAGCCTTTATATCTCGATGAATTATGCCTTTGGAATGCGTGTAAGCTAAAGCGTCACAAACTTGAATTGCAATACTCAAAGCACTTCTCAATTCTAAAGGCTTGCCGGCTACAAGCTGGCGAATGTTTTTTCCCTCGATGTATTGCATCGCAATAAAAAAGACTCCCTGTGCTTCGTTGAATTCATAAATCGTGCAGATGTTCGGATGGTCTAATTGAGAGGATAGTTGAGCTTCGCGTCTGAAGCGTTTGAAATTAGCGGTATTTGCCGTCAATTCTTTAGGGAGAACTTTGAGAACAACTATTCGATTAAGTCTTGTATCCTTCGCTTTATAAACTGTTCCTTGACCACCAGAGCCGAGTTTTTCTAGGATTTCATAGTGATTGAGCCTTGAGCCGATCATGATCTAAAAATTCTTTAAAGAATTCTTTTCGCAATCATGCTCTTGAAGATTTTAACAAAAAACGAAGAGTCCGTAGAAACAGTCAGATGGAAAAGCAAGGGGTGCTCTTGCTATCCTTAGAAAGATTTCAGATCAACGAATTCTTCAAGGCAAAGCTATAAAATTCAAGTCATAGATATCTCCTGTTACATTGACAACACGATTTTCAAAAGAGAGTCCTTTTTTGGTAACCGAAAAGAGGTAGCCTCCGACTGGAACTCCTCGAAAACGATAGTATCCAAATGGATTAGTTAAAGTTATTCTTTCGCTTCCATCTTGAGCAGTCATCCTAACAATCGCCGAGGCCACTGCTCTTCCTGTCGAAGTAAAGACCCTTCCACCTACGGTTACCAATGTAGAGTTCGATATTATAAAATTAGACGACACACCGCTCGGCTCAACAAAGTTGTCTTCCCTAACTCTTATTCTTGCTTGACTGGTCGGGGTATTAGGGATAGTGAAGCTGAAAGAACCCGTATTTGTTACATTTGAGCCTAGAACAATTGGGAAGGTATTTCCACCATCAGTCGAAAGTTCTATTCGCACGTTTCTATTGAATCCGCCATTGTTTATCCAAGTGACGGAAGCAACGGTGCCAACTGTCAAAATGTTACTGCTGGGTGTTACATTTGTTATTGTATCGGGAACAAGGTCATTGTCTGAGTCCCGATACCAGCCAATGTCGCGCGTTTGTTGTCTGGTAAGGTCTAAAGTTAGAGGTAGTCCTACGGTTATAAATGGTTCCATCAGAAGATTCGGGCTTGCCGCTGTATCCCAATGAGAAATTGAAGAGCCGGATTGAAAAGTTGTAGGTGTATAGAGTTGAACCCTTCCGGTTGAACTCTCTCGACCAGATACCAAAAAACCTGAAGCGATTTTAACATTAGGCCCATCCCAAAGAACATTTCCATTGTTCGTTGCCGAAGCTTGCCTTTGGGCATTTGTCATGCTATTCCAACCTAGGTTTACAGTCCTATCGAACATAAAAGTTGTATAAACATCAGGAAAACCTAAAAGAAACTCACCTGTAGAGCCGTTTACAAAACTGGAAAAACCAAGTCCATGTCCTAATTCGTGAAGGACTACGACAAGCAAGTTGATTGTGTTTGGTGGTGTTGCGTTGTCCAGTCCTAAATAAAACCTAATTCCACCAAGACAACTTGGATTTCCATTTAGGTTGCTGTTAAATATTGCTTGAATATCCGGGCTTGCAGATAAATCGGTTCCTGCTTGTTTGTTTGCCAGTGCTACGTGATACCAAGTGTTCGTAAATTGAGCGTTTGGAAAGTTCCTAATAACATTCAAAGCTCCAGCAGAACCGAGAACGGCGCTTGTTGCCGTGCAAGTTAGGGGATCAAAGTTAGAGCGAACCTGAATTGTTACACTGCTGTCGAGAAAATTTCCCCATATTTGAGCTGCAAAGTTGAAAACATTTAGCCTTTGCTGGCCGAGTGTAGTGCCGTTATTTCCACCTTCTGGCGAAACAGGAGTTGGATCGTTGAATCCTTCATTGGGATCGTCATTATTTATGATGGTTATAGTAGCACTAGTCGGCCCCAAGTTTCCTTCTTGAAAGTCTTTGATCAATTTTTTGTAAAAAATTAACTCTTCAGGAGACATTCTATGCCTTTCTGCAACTTCGTAGATTGATTCTTCTTCATTGTTAAGCCCTTCTAAAATCGGTTCCCCGGTTTCAAGGTTTCTCTTGAAAAAACGATTTGCTTCTTCTAAATCCGTTACACAGGCAGTTCTAAGGCGATTTTGCTCATCGATTCTTGCAAGAAAGACGTTTTGGAAACGCTCTTGTAGGTCCACAATCACACCGTTTTTTGTGTGAATCTCTGTCAAACCCTCTGAAGTTCTGTTTGTGACACGCTTTATGTATTCTGCCATCTCACGGTTTTTTTCGATATCCTGCTGATTTGACGAAACAATCGGAACGTGCCTTAAGATCATCAATCCGCCAAACACTAACAAAACAACTACCGCGAAAAAACGTATTATCTTTTTGATTCTCATAAAGACCCTGATCCTCCGAACAAATAAAAACACCTAGCGGAATTTTAACCTGATTTTGACAAAAAGAGTAGAAAATTTTCTTAATTTAATTCAAAAAATCGCTTTATTTTTGATTATAGTCTTCACGAAAACCCAAGATGCTTGAGGAAAGGGAAATTTCTTCTGTTAAGAAAATAGCCGAAAAACTCAGCCTTATAGCTAATTTCTTTGCAAGAAAAGCTGAAGTTACCGAAATTAACCGAAGAAGGAAATCTTGTCTTCCGCCACCAATTCGCCACCAATAAAGATGGTGCAATTGGCAAGAATATGAAGCGAAAACCTGAAGGAGTTGCAGGATAAAAAATCACAGTCCCACCGATATGTTTCGATTGCAAAGCAAGTCGTAAACTACTGAGCTGTATTGAGAAAGATAATCCCAAAAAATTCGCAATCTCGAAGATGGTCTAGTTCATCCCAAAAGTTGCGGGCAGAAGTTCAAAAATTGTGTATGTCTAGTTGAATTTTCGCAAAACAACAAAGACGGGAGGATTCCTAGTCTCCCGTCTTTGAAGAAGGGAAGCTGATTTACAAAGTTACAACCTTTGTGAAAAGGTATGGCTTTCATGAAGAACTATAGCTTTGCGAAAACGATGACCAAAGCCAAAAGGACTAGTGACTCAATAAGCGCAAGACCGATAATCATCAGAGTTCTGATAGTCCCTGCGGCTCCAGGGTTTCTAGCCGCACCTTCCATCGCTCTTGAGCCTATGAGTCCTTGTCCGATTGCACCAAGTCCGGCAGCGATACCAAAACCAATGCCTGCCGCCAGCGCTTTGTAAGATGCAACGGTTGATTCATTATCCGCCGCACCAACTTGAGCCATGGCCGAAATAGCTGTTAAAGCCAAGATGGTTAAAACGAAAGTAATGTTCTTCAGGTATCTCATCATTTTTTCTCCTTGCCATTTTTGTTTTCTTGGCTTTAGCCGAGGCACAAGCAATCTCAAGGTTATGAGTACGTCAACTTCCGGTATGCTGACGTGCTGTCCTGGGGGACGCACCGCTCCTGTAGCGTGTTGACAGCTTCTGTATGAATTCTTGCCCTTCAGCTAAAACCAAAACCTCAAAAAATTTGCAAAATCTTGAAAACCAAAATCTCAAACACAAAAAACTTTTATGCCGTTGCCACTAGTTCACCGCTGTTATGCGAATTCGACTTGCTTTTGTGATGATCATGCGGAGGATGAGAGACTTCACTGATATAAATCATCGAAAGCAAGGTGAAAACTAATGTCTGCACAAGTGCGATGAAGACGGCCAGCGGCAATAGAATAACAGGAACGAAAAATTGCGTAAATGGCGGATATAATCCGGCGATTATTAAAGCTATTTGTTCATCGGCAAACATATTGGCAAAAAGTCGGATCCCAAGTGTAAAGGGACGAATGAAATTGCTGAAAATCTCAATCAAGAAAATAAAAGGGGCGATCCACCAAATCGGACCGGCAAAGTGTGCTAAATGCCCGATTAGCCCATTTTCCTTGATTCCGATGTAATTGTAGTAAACAAAAGAAGTAATGCCCAGTGCAAGTGTCACATTCAAATTGGCCGTAGGTGCCATAAAGAGCGGGAAAAGTCCCATTATGTTTGATACAAAAATCAAACATGCAAAAGTTGCAACCACCGGAAAATATTTCATTCCATGCTCTCCGATGACGTCTTTCACCATGTTTTGAAGAACCAAAAATGCTGATTCCAAAGTCAATTGTCCACTTGAAGGATCGTCTTCCGACAATTTGCCTTTAAGAATCCAGATGATCACTACCGTTAGGAGACAAGCTATAACGAACATTATTGTGTACCAAGGAATCGCATTCTCAGGTGTGTAAGGACCGAAAACTTTTTCCGCCGACGTTCCGAAATGCCTGAAAACGTAGTTGTCCCAAAGCGGTTTTGTATATTTTATTTGAAGCCTGCAAATCGTTTCTCCGAGATAGTAGTTGACAAATTCGACAATTAAAGGAGTATGATGTCCACCTTCTGCTAATAAAAACATTATTTCACCTCTTTAACAAAAGTTCTGAAAGTTAAAAAAATTCCTTCCAAAAAGACTGCTGCAGCTAATGAGCATAAACCTATCAAAACGGCAGTTACTGAAGCTATGTCGGTTTTGTAAATGAAATAAATCAAAACTCCAAAAGCCAAGTATCTCAAAACATAGTTTGTTACCGGAAAAAAAGGCTTTTGACTTGTAGAAACAATCATTTCAAACATTTTTGTCAAAAACCTTTTAAGCCAAGAGTAGTTCAACAATGTCAGTGCGCCACCGATCAAAAGCCCTAAAGTAAATCGGAATTCCATAAGAAAAAGGCCTATCGAAATGCCGATGGCTAGAATATACAGAGTATTCTTTAATAATTGCTTGTCTGAGTTTGCATCAAAAATTTTGTTGTCAGAATTCATTTGAATTATAATTTTCCTGCATGATAAGCGTATTATTTTATATGTAGAAATTGAGAAATTCAAATGCATATACGATGAATCTTTGATTTAGCTTTTTTGAGGCCTAAATGCTCTATCCAGAACACATAATCGAAGAATTACGTTCCAGAGCCGACCTGGTGAAGATAGTTTCCGAATATGTAGTGCTTAAAAAAAGAGGCTCTTACTGGATGGGGCTATGCCCGTTTCATCAAGAAAAAACGCCTTCCTTTGCTGTCAATCCCAACAAAGGATATAAATGTTTTGGTTGTGGTGAGGGAGGTGATGTTTTCAACTTTTTAATGAAAATCGAAGGACTTTCTTTTTCTGAAGCCGTAAAAAGAGTTGCCGAAAGTTGCGGATTTGTTCTACCTGAGTCGCAAAAGACGAAAATCAAAGAAAAAAAAGAAAACAATTCAACGCTGAAGAAAGAAATTATAAAGCTAAATCGATTGGCATTGGATTTTTGGGAAAATTTCCTTTTTTCAGAAAAAGAAGCAGAGCTGGCGCGTCAGTATCTGCAAAAACGAGGCATTTCAGAGGAAACCTGCCGTAAGTTCAGAATCGGATATGCGCCCAACAGATGGGATGCGCTTTTGTCTTATGTTAAACACAAAAAGATAAGCGATGAATTAATAGAAAAAAGCGGTCTTTTTAGCATCGGCGACGGTTCCTCATTAGGTAAAAAAATCTACGATAAATTTCGCGGACGCATAATTTTTCCCATTTTCGATGTTGAAGGTCAAGTTATAGCTTTCGGAGGCAGAACAATTGAAAATGCCGAGCCTAAATACCTGAACTCTCCTGAAACACCTGCCTATGTCAAAGGACATCATCTTTTCGGGCTTTTTCAAAGCAAGGATGAAATTCGCAAAAGCAAAACCGCTATTTTGGTTGAAGGTTATTTGGATTTAATTTCACTTTATCAAGCGGGCGAGAAAAGGGTTGTAGCCAGTTTAGGAACATCTTTGACAGAGGAGCAATCTAGACTGCTTGCTAAATTTGCACGTAAAATAATTGTGAATTATGATGGAGATAGTGCGGGAATCAAAGCTGCTAAAAGAGCTGTTCAAGTGCTTTTGAGTCGTGGTTTGGAAGTTAAGATTTTGAAGTTACCAGATGGTCTCGATCCAGATGATTTTGTTCGCAATCATGGCTTAGAAAAATATAGAGAAATTCTTGAAAAGAAAGCTCAATCTTATCTGGAGTTTTTGACAAGAGAGGTCATAGGCAAGGAAAGTTTAGTAGAAGCTACTGAAGATGTGATTTTAATTGCTAGATCGATTCGAGATGAAATTGAAAAACGAGACTTTTTCGATCAGGCAATGTATTTTTTAGGTTTCGACAACATTCATAGAGCTGATCTTTGGACAAAGGTTAAGTCAAATTTAAAGCCCTGGGAGATTCGTCAATCTGTTCAAGAACACATCAAACGTAAACTAACCTTAGCCGAAGAAAGGCTGCTGCGTCTTTTATACAACTTCAAGGAAATCAGAGAGTATATTTTCTCTATAATTGAAGAAGACGACTACAAACACTTGCTAACAGCTCCTATTTTTGAAGCCTTTTTAACCTTGCATAAAAAGGGCGAAGAGTTCTTGATGGAAAACATTTTGAGCTTAGTTCCGCAAGATGGAGTTGTTTCGGATGTTTTGGCTATAATTTTTATGTCCGAAAACTTTGCCGAATCCAATGGTGAACTAGACGAATCTAGTAGAAAAGCTTATATCAACGAAGCTGAAAGTTATTTGTTAAAGATTCGGGATTCGGCTATTGAAAAAATTATGGAAGAGAATAACCGCGAACTTATAATTGCAGACAGAAGTGGTAACAAGGAAAAAGTCGAAAAATTGTTTAGAAAGCATCTCGAATTAGCTAAAAAAAGAGCGAAAATAAAGGCTTATTTGAGTGCTTCAAATTAACCAATAGTTTCCAAGCAGTTTATTGATCAAGTAAATCATAAAGATTTGGGAAGAGCTATGAACGAATACGAAGAAAAAGAAGAATACAAGGAAGAATATATGGAAAAGCTCTACGAGCTGGGTAGGAAGAAAAATTTTCTTAGCTACGACGACCTGAATCGGGAGCTACCCGAAGAAATGGTTTCGGCCGAAGAGCTTGAAGATGTTTTGACAAGACTCGAAGGCAGGGGTATTTCCGTTTCAGATTCCGACCTGCTCGAAGAAGCGGCATCTTTGGCACTCGAAGAAGAAGAATTTGCACTGGAAGACTTTGACGAAGAGGATTTTGAACTGGATTTATCGGCAGGAGAAGTCGATAAGAACAACGATCCAGTAAGATTATATTTGCGCGAAATGGGGGTTGTCCCATTACTTACTCGCGAAGGTGAAGTTGCCATTGCCAAAAGAATAGAGCGTGGTCAGAAGAAAACTCAAAAGGCAATTTCCCGATGCCCTATTGCAGTAGAAGAGTTGATTCGTCTTGGCGAAGATTTGAAAGCAGGGCATGTTAGCATTAGAGAAACCGTCAATTTTCTAGAGCAAGCAGAACTAACTGGCGAAGAAGAAAAAGGAGAAGAATACCTGAAATGGACTCTTGAAAGCATTGAAAGAATAAAGGCAAACTACGAAGAAGCAATTCGGGTGCTTGAAGAGCTGAAGGCTGCGCAGGAGAAGGCTAAAGGAAAAACAACAAAAAAGATGATAAGGCTTCGCCGTCAAATAGCCAGAATCCGGTTGAAGATCGCACATGAAATCAAACAGTTGAGTCTGACCGAACGTGCTAAACAACGCTTGATAAAGGCTATTGAGAAAGTTGTTGACGAGATAAAAACAACTGAAAAGCAAATAGCTGAGATTAAAGATAAGTTAGAGAAAAATAAAAAACTTTCTGCACAAGAAAAAGAAGACTTGAGAAAGAAAAAGAAAGAAGCCCAAAAGAGGTTAGCCGAGATAGAAGAGCGATACAAAATTCCCTTAATCGATATCAAACGCGCTTTGCAAAACATATACATCGGTGAAGAGGAAACCATACAAGCCAAAAACGAACTTATTGAAGCCAATCTTAGACTTGTGGTTTCTATTGCGAAAAAATACACCAATCGTGGATTGCAATTTCTTGATCTGATTCAAGAAGGCAACATCGGCTTGATGAAAGCCGTTGATAAATTTGAGTGGCGTCGTGGTTATAAGTTTTCGACATACGCTACGTGGTGGATTCGTCAGGCAATCACCAGAGCAATCGCCGATCAGGCTAGGACAATCAGAATCCCAGTTCACATGATAGAAACGATTAACAAGCTCATAAGAACTTCGCGCGCACTTGTGCAAGAATTGGGACGTGAACCGACTGCAGAGGAAATAGCAAAGAAAATGGATATGCCAGTCTCAAAAGTTCGCAAAGTTTTGAAAATAGCACAAGAGCCGATAAGTCTCGAAACACCTATTGGCGAAGAAGAAGATTCGCATCTTGGAGACTTTATCGAAGACAAGTCGGTTAAAAGCCCGATAGAAAATGTAACACACAGAAACTTGCGGGAAATCACCGAAGAAGTTTTGACAACGCTCACACCGCGTGAAGAGAAAGTCATCAAGTTACGCTTTGGACTCGATAAAAGCGGTATTGAACATACTTTGGAAGAAGTAGGCCAATACTTTGCCGTAACACGCGAGCGAATCCGCCAAATCGAAGCCAAAGCCCTTAGAAAATTACGTCATCCTTCGAGAGCTAGAAAGCTGAAACCTTTTTTGGAAAGCAGAGACTAGCGAAAAGGCGACCCACAGGGTCGCCTTTTTAACAGCATATTTTTGAAATCGATTAGAACCTCCGCATTCTAATACTCCTTATGGGCAATTAATGTTTGAATCGAAAACTTCCAAATATGAGTTTTCACCTATTTGCCTTTTCATTTCAAGCTTGAATTCTTCTGTCAATCCTAGCTTTTCCAAAAATTTTCTTTGTTCAATCATCAATCTGGGCAGATAAAAAACATCTAAAACAGCATATTCGGTAAGCTCCTTTGTCCAGTATCCATCCCAATTTTGATCCGTAAAGGTAAGCCTTTGAGATTTATCCAGATTGACACCGAAATAGCGATAAAGAGTCTCGGCTAAGCTTATAGATTGATTTGCTCCCTTTGTTATGATCTTTTCCGCAATCATCGTGCAAAAAACGTTTCTGACCCAAAAAGAGTGCTTATGTAGAAACTTCAAGTCAAATTTCGCATTGTGAAAAACTTTCGTAATTTTTTCATCTGAAAGCAATTTTTCAAGACTCCCTATCCCTATCTCTGCCAAAAAAGGAACGAGAACCGTAAATTCACCATCGGAAAACTGGATGCTTAATAATTTACCTTGACGAGCAGATAAAGACGATGTTTCAGTATCACAACCGATAATCTTAGAATTTATCAGCCTTTTATAAGCTACTTCAAAATCATCAAGGGCTTTTGCAATGAAAATATCCATTTTGCCGCTTCTTCAATCAAATTTTATCGGTTTATTCCCATTTTATCGTAAACTTCCTTCAAAGTTTGACTGGCTATTTCTTTGGCTTTTTCAGCGCCGGACTTGAGAATTTCGATAATCTCTTCGTCTTTGAAAGACCTTGCTCTTTGTTGGAAAGGTCTCAAAAACTCTATAATCGCTTCTGCAAGCTCGGTTTTGAAATATCCGTAGCCTTTGCCTGCAAATCTGGCTTCACATTCTTCAGGAGAAAGATTTGTGACTAATCTGTAAATCGTCAACAAATTGTTAATTGCAGGGCGCGATTCGTCGAATCTGACCTCCATTCCCGAATCTGTCACAGCTTTTTTGATTTTTTTTCTTATAGAGTCTGCATCATCAAGAAGAAAGATAGAACCATTGATATCTTCGTCAGACTTCGACATCTTTTTTGTTGGATCTTGAAGCGATTGGATTTTTGCCCCGACAGGCGGAATGTAGGGTTCGGGAATGACGAAAGTTTCGCCATAATCACGGTTAAATCTTTCCGCTAAATCACGTGTTAACTCAAGATGTTGTTTCTGGTCCTGTCCTACGGGAACAAGATGTGTTTTGTAGAGAAGAATATCAGAAGCCATCAAAACAGGATAAACGAATATCCCAGCTCCAACGTTTTCTCCTTTTCCTTTTGCTTTGTCCTTGAATTGGGTCATCCGTTCAAGTTCGCCCATTCTGGAAATACAACAAAGCACCCATGCAAGTTCAGCATGTTCTGGAACATCGGATTGGACAAAAATTACCGAATGTTTTGGATCAATCCCTGAAGCAAGATATATCTTTGCAAGCTCCAGAGTTTTCTTTCTTAAAACCTCAGGATTTTGCGGAAGTGTTATAGCATGAAGGTTCACAATGCAGAAAAAACTTTCATAATCTTTCTGCAAAGCAACCCAATTTCTCAAAGCTCCCAAATAATTACCTATGTGTAGATTTCCTGTCGGTTGAGCACCACTGAAAATTCGCTTTTTCATATCAATAAGCAAGCAGATAAACCAATCCTATCCAAAACGGTCTTATAATCGCGCCGAAAAACCCAAAATAAACGAAAAGAAGCAAAATAATAAAGCCGTATTGTTCGAGAAAGTCAAGAAGCAGCTGAAAACTTTCCGGTAGAAAAGTCGAAAGAATTTTGCTACCATCAAGCGGTGGAAACGGAAGAAGATTGAAAACAAAAAGCGACAAATTCATCATCATCATATAGCTTATAAAAATAACAAAGGGGTTGGCTTCGTCTGTAAAGAAATCTCTCACATTGACCCCCTGCCAGATCATTATTTTGGCTATCATGAAAGCTATTATCAGCAAAACCAGATTTGCCAAAACTCCCGCTACTGAGACCATTATGTTTGCTAGTTTGTAATTATGCCATTTTCTGGGATTAACGGGTGTCGGTTTTCCCCAGCCAATCAAGGGAATTGCTCCTAAAAAACCGCCTATGGCGCTGAAGAAAAAAGCCACTATCGGTATCAAAAGAGTGCCTATTGGATCGGTGTGCTTGATGGGATTAAGAGTAACTCTGCCAAGCATATAGGCAGTGTTATCACCGAATTTGTATGACATCCATGCGTGTCCGGCTTCATGCACCGATACTGCCAAAAGCAAAACAACGATGTAAATAACAAGGTGCGAAATCAGATTTACAAAATTAACTTCGTTCACTGCAATCTCTCCAAACTATCTTTCCCAGTATTTTTTAATTTTGAAATCCAGCATTGGAAAAGGAACATATTCAACGTTTCTACCCGACTCCCTTAGTTTCTGCACCATCTGAATAGCCGCATCGGCATTTCTCGTGTGAACAATTATCGTGGCAGCTCTTTGAAGTTCAGGATTTTGACTTAAAAACTCCGCCACTGCATATCCCGTGTTCTCATAATCGCTGTGATTACTTGAGCCGTAATGATGCGGTAGCAGATCATGGTCCAAGAAGATTGCATCGTAAAAATTTTCTGCCAGGAATTTTTTTGCTTCTTCAACCGTTTGGGCTATATCAAGATGGTCTTTCTCAAATCGCCTCTTGAACCATCCGTGGCGGAACGGGTCATCATCGAGGAGGAAAACTGAAATAGGGCTACGCTCAGCTTTTACTTCTAAAATTCCAAGTTTCAAAAGCAGATTCCGCCACAATTGCATAAGATACCATTTTACCATAACGCCTTTCGACATTCAGCTTGCGATGTTCGTGAATCCCTTGCTTCTTCGGAATGAATCTTTACTTTTCTACGAATTTTTCCGTCACTCACAATTTTTGTGTTTTCTTGTGTGTCTGCGGTTTTACTTCTCCCATAAGTCTTAAAGTTACTCCTGCAATCTTGCCGGCTACCTCTTGTATTTTTTAATCTGAAGCTTTTACAAGCCGAAGATACTCTTTTACATCTTCTATGGTTTTGCCGACAAGATTTTTACCCAAAAAAAAGGGCATTTGCGTAACTTCTAACAATAAAAAAGCGGGCCTTCGGAATTTTCGCATTTCGTCTTCCGATTGAAAGAAAACTTTTGCCAAATTCAGACCCCACAAAGGTCTAAGAAAAATATCGAGTTCAATTTGCTTATCGTCGAGCCTGTAAAAATAGCGATTGAAACGGAGTTCGTTTGTTCGTTTTTGCCCGTTTATTTCGATTTCAACTGCTTCAAATTGCTCAAAAATCGAATGCTCTGCTTCGTTCAATTGCATCTCGTTGACATACCAACTTGAAAAATCATGTTCATCAAGCTGAACTCTTTGTTCCAAAATGTATGTCCAATGCTTTGTTTTCGGAGAGCGAATGCTTCTGATGCGCAATCTGGTGTTTTGAAGGTAGTTATCGAAAAACTGTAGATGCTCACTTGCGCGCGTAAGACCTTCTGGCAAATCCCGAAACAAAAAGACACGTCTTCTTTCGATTCGATAATTTTCGTTCATATCTGAACTTGTTTTATACTTTTGCTTATACAATTTCAAGAAGGAGAAAACTTATGAAGAAATTAGTCTTGGTGGTTGTTATTGCGTTTTTTATCGGTTGCACTGGTGCAGAAAATGTAAATGAATCCCAAGAGAGCATCGAGAAACCAAAGGCAGAATCCAATGCCAACAAGTCTGTTATAACAACAACCAAAACTCCTGAAGCAGATAAATTCAACGACGCTCCAACTCTTACACCAGTCGTCATGGCTTACTATAACGCAGTTAAAAACAAAGATGAAAAGGCGCTTCGTCGTGTTCTTTCTTCTGATACACTGAAAGGATTAGAAGAAGACATGAAGAGCGAAAAAAAGAATTCGCTTATTGAATACGTGGCCGAAATGGAAAATATCGAAACGCCTTATCAAGTAAGAAACGAAAAAATAGAAGGCGACAAAGCAGTGGCAGAAATAAAGGGCGGAAATTACATCGTTTGGACGAAGTTTCTATTTGTCAAGGAAAACGGTGAGTGGAAAATAACCGACCGAAGCCCCGAAATCGAAAATACTCAAACTTCTCCAAAATTTACATCACAACCCAATTGATGAAGTCTGAGCCTCAAAATTTTTAACTTTTTGTTAAACCGAATGAATTAAAAAATTTTTTGAGTTTGCTTCTATTGACTTGAATTTTTTTTAATTTTTGGTAGCATCAACAATTTGTTTGGGAAAAATAGTGATATTTTTCTCAAACAATAAAAAACTAAACTTTAGAGGAGATTAGAGGGATATGAAACTAAAAGTCATGGCAATTTCAGCGGTTGCATCTTTTGCTTTGTTGGTCGGGGCTTGTGGAGGAGAGCAAGCAACGAATACAAACGCCAACAAGACTGCAACTAACACAGCAACAACCAACAGTAACACTGCCACAGCGACGAATACGCAAACAACAACAGATACTGCGGCAGCGAATACTGCAGCAACCAATACTGCAGCAGCTAACACTACGACAACAAATACGAATGCGACTAACACGAGTGCTGCTAATACGAAAGCTGCAAACACAACAACTGCAACAAACACTGAAAAGAAAGAATCTTCAGAGAAAAAGCCATAATAAAGCTTTTTCACTGAAGGAGCATTCTTTCTGGCATTTCTGTTTTCTTTTATAAAGCTCGGGCATCAACTGACGTCCGAGCTTTTGTTTATTTTTGAACCGAATTTGAAGAGAACCGGCATTCAAGTTTCGATTCAGGCTTTGGCTGGTTAAGGGAACAGAACTCGTTTATTCTGAGAACTGAATGCAATTTTGAATTCAGTTCCGAGTTTTCGTTTTTGCTAGAAATTTTAGTGACAAAGCGTCTCAAACTATGTTAATCTTTTCTTAGCTTTGTGTTTCTTCGAAGTTATAGATCTACTAAAGACAGTTCAGGCAAATATGGAAAAGTTAAATGAGTATTTGCAAAATCTAGTTTCTCTGCAAGGTTATGAGTTACGTTTAGAGCCCAACAAAAAGCCTTATATTCTTTCGGCTAAGGGAGTGAGCGAAATTACCGTTGTCCCTATCTTAGGAGCGCAAATTAGCGGGATGATTTTTCCGCTTATTCCAAATGATATCAAAATGCAACTTCCGAATAAGTCGGAAGTAGAATTCGTTTATTCTAACAATCTCGGACAGTTTAATTTCATAGTGAGAAAATCTCCGCATGGGTTCAACGTTGTAATTCGCCCACTTGCTTCAACCGAGCAGGAAATTTTAAAGATTAAATCGGAAAAAGCCGAAGATAGTTCAAAGCGGGAAAGTTTTTATCAGAAATCAGAGGGTCTCTATCGGCAAGTTCAACATTCTCAGAGTTATAGGGAAGATATTAGCCAACCGAGGATAGTAATTGAAAATCTCGACCAAACAGAAGAAAAGCTTGACGATTATCCGAGATTTGATGAAGTGGTTTCGTTCGGTCAACCGAAGACTGAAGGTTCTGATGCTGTAACCAGCAAATCACCGATTCAATCTGAAGAATTCCATAGCAAACAAAATTTTCAAATGCAATTTGAGGCTATCATGCAATCACAACCAGAGTCCCGAAGAGAGCAAGTTCAAGAGAGCAAAGTTAGTTTTGCCGGCTCAGCAAGGGCAAGAGAACTAATGGAAAAAATGTTTAATCAAATGATGGAATTAGGCGCTTCAGACCTTCATCTTTCATCTGGTGTCGTTCCAATGATTCGCAAAGACGGAAAGATAATAAAATTCCCCGGCTATGAAGAGGCGTTTTCACCTGAAAAAGTACGGGAGCTTTTGCTTTCGATAATGCCTGAAAGAAACAAAGAGGAATTTGCCGAAAGACACGATACAGATTTTTCTTATCAAATGCCGCAAATGCGTTTGCGTGCAAATGTATTCATGGATAGAAAGGGCATGGGTGGTGTTTTTCGTCTGATTCCTACAAAGATAATTCCGCCAAATGAGTTGGGCTTATCGAAAGCCGTTATAGACTTGTGTTTTCTCCCTAAAGGTTTGATTGTAGTTACCGGTCCGACTGGTTCGGGAAAATCAACAACCTTAGCCAGCCTAGTTGATTTTATAAATCAAAACCGAGATGACCACATCATAACAATCGAAGACCCGATAGAGTTTGTCCATGAAAACAAGCGTTGTCTGGTGAATCAACGTGAGGTTCACGTTCACACCAGAAGTTTCAAGGATGCCTTACGTGCTGCACTTAGAGAAGACCCTGATATCGTCTTGGTCGGCGAAATGCGTGATCTTGAAACCATCTCCATTGCAATTGAAACAGCCGAAACAGGACATCTTGTCTTTGGTACTCTTCACACTTCTTCTGCTGCTTCTACAGTCGATAGAATCATTGACCAATTCCCATCGGATCGCCAGCAGCAAATTCGCGTGATGCTTTCTGAGTCGCTGAAAGCCGTCATAGCACAAACGCTTTTACCCAAGAAAGGTGGTGGTAGAGTCGCCGCTTTCGAGATTTTGATTGTAACACCTGCAATCTCAAATCTTATAAGAGAAGGAAAAACTTATCAGATTCCTTCCGCTATGCAAACAGGAAAAGCTCTTGGAATGGTGATGCTTAATGACTCTCTTCTGGATTTGGTCAAAAAAGGAATCGTTGAACCACGCGACGCTTACTTAAAAGCGGTTGATAAGACAGGTTTTGAATCCCTCTTGCAGAAAAACGGTATAAGAATTTGGTAAGGCCTTGCCTCACTTTATTGGGTGTTTTTAATTTTAGCTCTAATCGGCTTTTGTAAGAAATTTTTCGGGCAAGATAGATGTAGAATTCTCAAGACAGAATTAAAACTGGACTCAAGAATCAAGCGAAAAATCAGTCAAAAATTTTGAATTCATAAGTTTTAGAGCAAATTAGGCTGAGGTTTTGATTTCGGCTTTTGTGATGTAAAGAATCCGGGTGCAACTTTCGCAAGTTATGATTTTTTCAGCTCGTCTCAACTCCATCATTACCTGTGGGCGCAATTTCATAAAGCAAGCACTACAAGATTCGTTGATCACCTCGGCAACCGCTATTCCGTCGCTGCTTCTTTCAATAAGCCTCGTATAGATTCTGGCGATATTTGTAGGCAGCAAAGCAAAAACTTCTTGGCGTTTTTTTAAGAGAATTTCAAACTGTGTTTTGTCTTGTTCAAGTTGCTTTTCAAAATTTTCTAAAGCCTCTTTGCGCTCTGATTCTAATTTGCTTATCTCTTCGGCTCTTTCGTTTAAGAATTTATCTGCTTCTTCAATGATGACCATTTTGTCTAAGAGTTCTGTTTCAAGACTAGAAAGTTGTTTTTGAAGTACGTCGAGTTCGCGAACGGCTGCTTCGTATTCTTTTTGATTGCGGGCAATCCTCAGATTCCTTTCGGCACGCTGAATTTTCGATTTTATATCGTTGATTTTCGCTTCAAGCTTTATTCGCTGTTCATTTGACTCTTTTCGTTTCAATTGGACTTCTCTAATTTCGCCTGCTTTGCTGTTAAATTCTGCCTCAAGATGAATTCTCCTCTGATTTGCCGTTTCGATGTTTCTTCTTAATATTCTGATTTTCGTATCAATTTGTTGTAGCGATATTAGTCTCTCAAGCTCTGGCAACACCTTTGCGAAGACTCCTCTTTTTCGAGATTTTTAGATTTGTAACGTTTAGCCATTTGAATTTGAAGAAATTTTGCTTTGATAAGAATCACTTTAACATGCCGTTTTTTAGTTTAGCATAACTTTCAAAAACTAGAGAAACAGGTAAAGGGTCGAAAAGCAGTTACATTTCGTAAATAAGTTTGTGACATAATAAAAGGATGAATCAAGCCGATCAAAGGGAACTTGCGTTTTTGCGAGATTTATACGTTGAGCAAGAATGGACTCAGCGATTTGCTAATTTGCTCGACAAGCATCTGGATTTCTCCGATGACGACGAAAAAATCCTCTACGTCAATGCAGGAACTGGAAATCATGTTATTTCGCTTCGAGAAAGGCTCAGCGAAAAAATAAAGCTATTTGCAACCTGCGACAACGAGCATACACTGTCAATCGCTCGAAGCAAAGCAAGCGTCTTGAAAGCCGATATTTTCTTTTCTACAAAGAAGTTGATTGAGGAAAAATTTAACGTCGTCATAGCCGATGCCAGCTTTATTGCATACGGAGATTTACCTTCATTTGTTGAAGAAATCGTTGGATTCTCAAAAGATGGCGGAAAAATTGCCTTTTTCACGGTTACTTCAGGTAGTTTCGGCGAGGTCTTCTCGTTTCTTTGGGAAGTGCTTTTTAACGAAGGATTGGGTATGAATGGTGAAGAAGCTGCAAAATTGATTCGGTCTTTTCCGACTGTATCTTGCGTCGAAAAAATAAGCAAACAAGCAGGTCTAGCAAGAGTTAGAAGCTATACGTCGAATGAAATCTTTGAATACAGAAATGGAGCAGAGTTTATAAATTCCGTGCTTATTTCGAGGTTTTTCCTACCGAATTGGCTAGGATTCCTCGATGATGAACAAAAAAGCGGTGTCTGTGAAATGCTTGCCAGATTGATTGATGAAGAATACGGTGATATGAGCTTTAGATTCAGTGTTAAAGCGACGCTCATCAAAGGCGAAAGACGCTGATTTATCTTTTCAAACTAACTGAAATCAAAGTAAGTTTGTAGCGAGAAAGTTTTGTTGATAGAATTTTCTCAAAATTAGCTATTACCCTCGAAAAAAGGGAGCCAACCGAAAATGGGAAAATACATCGGCAAAGAAATGAGCCGTGTTGACGGGATTGCGAAGGTCACAGGAACAGCAAAATATGCAGCAGAGTTTCAACTCAAGAACATGGCTTACGGCTACATTGTTCAAAGCACGATTGCAAAAGGCAACATTGTTAAGATTGATACCACCGAAGCAGAAAAACAGCCCGGTATTCTGAAAATTTATACGCACCTAAACATGCCTAAGTCGAAGGTTCGTAGAGGTTTTGTTGCTTTGCAGTCAGATCGGATATTTTTTAACGGACAGCCTATAGCTTTCGTTGTCGCCGAAACTTTTGAACAGGCACGTTACGCCGCACAGCTCATCAAAGCAGAATACAAAGTTGAAAAGAGCGAAACTGATATGCTCAAAGCAACTACCCTGAAGCAGGGTGGAGCCGAGAGGACTCGTGGGAACCCGCAGAAAGCATTTGCAGAATCTCCTGTTAAAATCACAGCTGAATACATCATCCCAATAGAACATCATAACCCACTCGAACCTCATGCGGCTGTTGCGTATTGGGAAGATGATAATCTGACGATTTTTGTTAAAACTCAAAGTGTCAAGGACATGCAAAATCACCTTGCCGAAAGTTTTGGAATTGCGAAAGAGAAGATACATGTGATTTGTCCTTTTGTTGGTGGTGCTTTCGGTTCGGCCTTGAATCCGCAGTATTATCCGTTCCTTGCAGCGGTTGCATCGAGAGAATTAGGTCGTCCTGTAAAGGTAGCATACACACGTCGCCAAATGTTCACAGGTCACGGTTATCGTCCTTACACATGGCAAAAAGTTTCAATCGGAGCTACGAAGGACGGTAAGCTTCAGGCAATCATACACGAAGCTATAACCAATTCTTCGAGCTTTGAAGATTTTACGGAAACACCGAACAGCTTTGGACGTAGTCTTTACAAATGTCCTAATTACGACACACCATACAAAATCGCAAAATTAGATCTTCCGACGCCGACTTGGATGCGAGCTCCTGGAATGGTCTCAGGTGCATTCGCTTTGGAATCGGCTTTGGACGAGCTTGCATACGAACTAAAAATCGATCCGCTAGAACTTCGGCTCATAAACTACGCCGAAACCGATCCGGAGACCGGTAAACCTTTTTCGAGCAAAGCCTTGCGCGAATGTTATTTGAAAGGTGCATCTATTTTCGGTTGGGAGAAGCGTAAATTCGAACCTCGTTCGATGAGAGACGGGCGTTGGCTGGTTGGTTGGGGAATGGCAACCGGAATCTGGGGGGCTTTCATGTTGCCCGCATCCGTCAAAATTACCTACAAAGCCGATAATACCGCAATAGTTGAAAGCGCAACAGCAGATATCGGACCAGGAACTTACACTACAATCACGATTATTTCAGCGGAATTTCTAGGTATTCCGCCAGAAAGAATAAAGTTCAGCTTAGGCGATAGCAAAATGCCCGATGCACCTGCGCAAGGTGGTTCGTTCACAACTGCATCGGTTGGAACTGCAGCTTATGGTGCGGCTTTGCAGATAAAGAAAAAACTTCTCACCCTTGCTACAGATGTCTTTCAAGGAGCAAAACCAGAAGATGTAGAAATGTCGGAAGGTTTTTTGCGCTTGAAATCCGATCCATCAAAGGTTATTTCCATAGCCGAGATTATGAAGAAAAACGGGCTTTCAGAAATCACGGAAACTTATACTTCTGCTCCTACACCTGAACGACAAAAATACAAAACGCTTGCACATGGGGCGCAATTTGTCGAAGTTAAGGTTGACGAAGACTTAGGAATTGTCAAGGTAACGCGCGTTGTTGAAACGACGGCTTGTGGGAAAATAGTCAACCCAAAAACTTCGCATTCTCAAGAAATGGGTGGTATAGTTTGGGGAATCGGCATGGCACTTCAAGAAGCAACCGAAATTGACCATCGTTACGGCAGAATGATAACGACCGATTTGGTAACATATCATTTTCCCGTCAATGCCGATATACACGAAATAATCACAGAGTTTATAGAAGAAGAAGACAAAATCGTAAATCCTCTCGGAATCAAAGGCATGGGCGAACTCTGTATGGTCGGAATTCCAGCCGCAGTTGCTAATGCTGTTTTCCATGCAACGGGAAAAAGAATTCGTGAATTGCCGATCACGCCGGAAAAAGTTTTCGGCTAGACAGAGAAACTTCAAGAGATGAAAGAGCTTCAAGAAATCTTAAAGAAGATTTCCGAGCTTAAGCCCGATGAGAAAGCAATCTTGGTAACGATTGTTGACGTAAAGGGCTCAAGCTATAGGCTTCCCGGGGCTCGAATGCTCATTGTCCAAAACAATGAATTTTTTGGGATGATCTCAGGTGGATGCCTGGAAGCCGATTTGCTAGAAAGAGCAAAACAATTTCGCCAACTTAACAAACCTTTCGTTCTTCTCTATGACACAACCAAAGATGAATCTTCTGTTTTCTCGCTCAACATGGGCTGTCAAGGAATCATAAGAGTTTTAGTAGAGCCGGTTTGTGCCAATGAAGATCTCATTGCAAAAGCATTTAGAAAATGCCTCGTGGAAAGAAAAACCCAAGCGATTGCAACATTGATAGGTCCTGAAAATCATGCTTTGATCGGTGGTAGAATCTATTATAGCCGTGATGATGGTTTTGTGGCTCAAAATCTCACGGAAGAGCTTTTTCAAGCCGAGATACTCAGAAAGACGCTTGAGGATTTTCTCAACAAAGACGAAAATCAAAAGCTGGAAACTCTCAAGATAAATCAAGTCGAGTATGAGTTTTTTATCGAAAAACTAACTCCGCCACTTAAGTTATTGATTTTCGGCGCTGGCTACGATGCTTTGCCGGTTGTGAAAATTGCAAAACAGTTAGGTTGGACGGTTTCGGTAATTGATTATCGTTCGGCTTTTGCAACTAAAGAGAGATTCCCAGAAGCTGACGAAATCTCGGTTATCAGAGCTGAAAACCTCGATTCTGAGATTTTTCAAGACGAAAATCTTGCTGTTGTGATAATGACACATAACTACGAACAGGATCGAATTATCTTGGAAAAAGCGCTTCAGTCTAGTTGTTTCTATGTTGGAATGTTAGGACCGAAAAGGCGTGCTGAAAGATTGCTGTCTGAGATTGAATCTTCGGTTAGATCAAAAAGGGATAAACTTTATTCACCGATCGGATTAGACATAGGAGCAGACACGCCAGAGACGATAGCACTATCAATAGTTGCAGAGATAGAGGCTGTATCGAAAGGACGTAGCGGAGGCAATTTACGAAATCGAGTAGGCTCGATCTATGGAAGATATTGACAAGATTGGCATCATCATACTTGCTGCGGGAGCTTCAACGAGGTTTGGGAAACCAAAACAGCTTTTGGAATTTCGAGGAAAAACGCTTTTAAGGAAAACGATCGAAACGGCACTCCAAACTGGCTGTCGAAGGATTTGTGTTGTTTTGGGTGCAAACTACAAGACGCTGAAAAAGCATATAGCCAATTTGCCGATTGAAATTGCAAAAAATACAAAATACAAAGAGGGAATGATGTCCTCGCTCAAATTGGGACTAAAAAAAATTCTCCGAAATGTGAAAGTCGAAAAAAGCAAAGAGAGCGGTAAAGAGGAAAATAGAAGTCCCGAAAGAAGTAGAGAAATCAGGAGAAACGAAGGAAAACCAGAAAAAGGCAGAAAGCTTGGAAAAAATGAAACGCCTAAAGAAGGCAAAGCTATTGAAGCCGTTGTAGTAATGCTTTGTGATCAGCCCTTGGTCGAAGCAGAGTTAATTGAAAAACTCGTAAAAGTTTTTTGCGAGAAAAATCCTTTGATAGTTGCCTGCGAGTATTCAGGGACTTACGGTGTCCCAGTGTTGTTTTCACATTTACTTTTCGATGAAATCTTGCAATTCCCACTCAAAGAAGGAGCAAAACCGCTGATTGAAAAATACAAAGATTTTGCTCAAATAATTCCAGCACCTGAAGCTTCTGTTGACATTGACACGCCACAGGATTATCAGAAACTGTGTAGGTGCATTCTTTGATATGTTTTGAAACCGAAACTTTTTCAATCGGTATATTTCGGAATTGAGGCTTTTAGAGTTCCAAGAAAATTAACTTCTGAGGATTTCTTCTACAATTTTGCAGCTTGCTTTCAATGCTTCTTCGAGTTTTTCCGGATTAGTGCCACCGCCCTCTGCCATATCTTCCCTTCCGCCACCGCGTCCATCAACAATCGATACCATCTGCCTGATTATTTCGCTTGCTTTTAGCCTATCGGTCAAATCGCTGGAAACCCTCACAATTATGGAAACTTTTCCGTTATCTCTTTTGCCTAAAACCACAACTCCTGATCTCAACTTGGCTAAAAGCGTATCTGAAAGATGCCTCATTGCGCTTTTGTCAAGTCCATGAACAACTTTCGTCAAAACCTTGATGCCATTTATATTTTCTACTTTTTCGCCATCGGATGATTCCCCATCGCTCGACTTGGTTGCAAGTTTCAATTTCAAATCTTCATTTTCACGCCTTAATCTTTTCAGTTCTTCCTGCAATTTTTCTATTGCTTCAGGTAGTTTTTCTCTTTGTGTTTTCAAGACCTCAAGTGATTTTTCGATTATTTTCTCATCTTCACGAAGCCGGTTGTAAACGTCAAATCCGGTGATTGCGCGCAAACGCCGAACCCCTGAAGCAATCGTTTCGTCCGAAATTATCTTGAAAGCTCCTATGTCTCCAGTAGCTCTTACGTGCGTGCCGCCACAAAGTTCTTTTGAAAAACTCCCATCTCCGACGCTCAAAACTCTGACTTGCGAACCGTATTTTTCGCCAAACAGTGCCACTGCACCAGAATTGATCGCTTCGTCAAGTGGCATTATCTCGGTTCTTACGGGTTCATTGCGAAGAATGTATGAATTAACCAAATCCTCGACTTGGCGAATCTGTTCTTCCGTAAGCGGTTGGTAATGAGTGTAATCGAAACGCAAATAATTAGGTGCAACAACAGAGCCAGCTTGTTTGACGTGCGAGCCTAAGACTTCTTTCAAAGCTGCGTGAACAAGATGCGTTGCTGTATGATTACGTCTTGTGGCGTTGCGTTTTTCTTCGTCAACGATTGCCGAAACGATGTCGCCGACCTCGAGACTTCCATTTTCGACTTTTACTTTGTGCAAAATCAAGCCTTGAACAGGTGCAAAGGTATCAATGATTCTGGCTTTAACGTTCTGCCCAACAAAAACTCCGGTGTCTCCGACTTGCCCGCCAGCTTCGGCATAAAAGGGGGTTTCGTTCAAGACCGCCAAGCCTTCTTCGCCTTCATTCAAAGTTTCGACTTCTTTAGCAGTCTTAAAACCATCGAATTTAATCAAAGCCAAAATCTTTGCTTCTTCGATTTTGGTTGTTTCGTATCCACGAAAAATACTTGCTCCAACTCTTTCAGCTACTTCCTGATAAATCGGACTTATGACAGATTTTCTTTCGGTCTTACCAATGTCGCTTTGTTTTTGGATTTCTTGCAGAGCCTTGTCGAATTCTGCATTGAAAGTCTCTTCGTCGATTCCCATTCCGTTTTCAGCCATGCGAACACGAATCAAATCGCGCGGTGTTCCGAATGTATCATATAACCTTGCAAGCTCGATGAACTCGGGCTTTCTGCTGTTTGCAAAAACCTCTTTGAGCTTTTCAAGTCCTACCGTCAAGGTATTTCCAAAACGTTCTTCTTCCAATTTCGTCATTTTTAGGATGAACTCGCGCTGTGCTTCCAGTTCCGGATAAGAATCTTTCATCAAATCAACAACGAAATTACAGACTTCGTAAAAGAAAGGCTTTTTCATGTTCAGATGTTCTTTGCCTTGGTAAATCGCACGACGCATGATTTTCCTAAGAACATAGTTTCTACCTTCATTTCCGGGCAAGATGCCATCGGCTATAGCAAATGCTGTGGCGCGTGCATGATCGGCAATAACTCTCATTGCAAAGCCCTCGACCGTATCACCTTCGTAATTTTTACCAGTTAGCTGTGCTATTTGTTCGATTATCGGTTTTATGAGATCGGTTTCGTAATTTGACTTGACGCCTTGCAAAACTGCAGTGATTCTTTCAAGTCCCATGCCCGTATCAACTGAAGGTGCGGGCAAAGGCTTTAATTCATAGATACCTCTTGAAATTTCTTGTCTATCGAATTGCATGAAAACCAAATTCCAAATTTCGATAGTCGTATCGCCTTCGGGCGCATTAACGAGTTCGGCACGGTTTTTTTCGGGATTTTCAGGTTCATCGCCCATGTAGTAGTGAATTTCGGAGCAAGGACCACAAGGACCTGTTTCTCCCATTTGCCAGAAATTGTCTTTTCTGCTGAACCCTAGAATTCTTTCAGCGGGTGCGCCGACTTGTTGCCAGTATTTTTTTGCTTCCTCGTCGGCAGGAATTTCGTCATCACCTTCAAAAACCGTAAACCATAGACGATTAACGTCTAGTTTTAGTTCATTCACTAGAAAATCCCATGCAAATTCTATAGCTTCTTTTTTGAAATAATCGCCGAAAGAGAAATTCCCCAACATTTCAAAGAACGTATGATGACGCGCCGTCCTTCCTACCTCATCTAAATCATTGTGTTTTCCGCCTGCTCTAATACATTTCTGCGCGCTCGCGGCTCTTTTGTAGTCGCGTTTTTCTAGTCCTGTGAATACGTCCTTAAACTGATTCATGCCGGCATTAGTGAAAAGAAGTGTTGGGTCATTTGCAGGCAAAAGAGGGGATGATTTAACGATTTTGTGTCCGTGTTTTTCAAAATACTTTAGGAATTTACTCCTTATTTCGTTTCCCGTCATCATAAATCTTGCTCCGAAACAAGCTAGAAACAATTATTCTAGCATGGAAAAAACTGAATTTCCTTAACCTGGTTTTGTTTTCCATCTAATTTCACTTCCAAAATTGAAGACTGATTAGAGCGAAAATCCAGTAAAAACTTTGCAGGAAAAGCTCTTTCTTCTTTCTGCCGGGTTGAATCTCCTTTCTGTAGTGAAGTTACCTTTCTGTGGTTAAATATAAGTTGGCTTTTCCTGGTTATGAACAAAATCAAAATTCTGCCTGAAACTTTGGCAAATCAAATAGCAGCGGGCGAAGTAGTTGAAAGACCCGCGTCTGTAGTTAAAGAATTGATAGAGAATTCGCTCGATGCTGGCGCAAAAAGAATAAAAGTCGAGATCGAATCGGGTGGTCGCCGTTTGATGAGAGTCTCCGATGATGGATGCGGAATGAGTCGTGAAGATGCGATAACCTGCTTTGAAAGACATGCAACTTCAAAAATCCGCACGCTTGAAGATTTGTCGAGAATTCAAACACTGGGCTTCAGAGGTGAAGCTTTGGCTTCAATTGCATCGGTTGCGAAAGTTGAACTCATTACAAAAGCCGAAGAATATGAAGCTGCAACGAGAGTCTTAATTGAGGGAGGTCGCTTGATCGAGGTTAATCAAGCGGCGCGTTCCATCGGCACGACCGTTACGGTTAGAGATTTGTTTTTCAACACACCAGCACGCAGAAAATTTATGCGAGCTGAAGCTACGGAGAATTACCATCTCACTGCAGTCCTTCAGCATTATGCTTTAGCTTATCCTGAAGTTTCATTTGTTCTGATCAATCAAGGGCGCGAAGTGTTGAGTTTAGCTCCAGCAAAAAGCTTGAAGGAACGGGTTTTTCAAATTTTCGGTGCAGAACTAGTTGAAAATCTCTTACCGATTGAAGGCGGAAACGAATTTCTTGCAAAAGTTTCGGGTTTCGTTTCAGCACCACACGAAAGACGTTCTGGGCGTGATTATCAATTTTTCTTTGTCAACAGGCGTTTTGTCAGAGATCGCGTTCTTCAGTCTGCAGTTTCAGAAGCTTTTCGCTCGGTTTTACCGCAAGGCACTTATCCTGTAGCTTTTGTATTCCTGCAAGTTCCTTACGAAGAAATAGACGTTAATGTTCATCCGGCAAAAATCGAGGTTCGGTTTCGCCGTGTTGAGGCTGTTAAGGAAACCGTCACGCAAGTCATTCGTCAAAGTTTAAGCTTGTTCAAAAATCCGATTGAGCCGAAACAAACCGGAGGTCTAGGCACTGAAAGAACGAAAGCTAAAATCTTATCAAATCAAGTTTCCAAAAGTTTTCAAATTCTCGAATCTCAGTCTTTTCAACTTCCTAAAGAATCACCGAGCCTTTTGGATGCTCTTTATGCGCCGAAGACGAGTTTTACAGAGAAATCTGAAAAGCCAAGTGAAACACCGGTTTCTTCATCCGATTTTGAGCAAATCGCAATCTCAAAAACTGCTTCGGAACACCTCGAAAACACCGAACAACCCCGAGATATAGGAATTTCGATTTCAGAACAACATCAACCGATTGAACAATCGGGGGCGCTATTTTCTGAGGGCTCTGGAAGAATCGAAATTTCTTATCAGCAGGAATCTAACAAAGGAGTGCAAACTTCGCAAGAAAACTCAGAATTGGCGATTTCGGCAGTAGAGCAAGCCCAAAAAGAAATCATACTTGAAACAGCACCTACTTTAGACCCAATGAATGTTACTGCATCAACAACTACTACCGAACCGGCACAAAGTTTCAAAGTTCCATTGCCTTCCGTAGCGAACAAGCTGAAGCAAGTCGAACCGGGAAGGCTTCAAGCGGGCAAAATCGTTCCTTTGGGGCAAATTAGAGATAGCTACATTGTTGCAGTTGACGACCAAGGCTTGCTTTTAATTGATCAGCACGTTGCACACGAAAGGATTTTATTTGAAAAATTCCGTGCGCTCAGAACTAAGATTGAGATTCAGAATCTGCTGATTCCCGAAACTGTTGATCTTTCACCGGCAGAGATGGAAATTTTTGCATCTATCGAAGAAGAACTTGAAAGTTTCGGCTTTAAGGTTATGAAGCTTTCGGGTAGAACAGTCGCTATAAAAGCTGTTCCTGCCGACGTGCCACCTTCGGAAGTAAGAAGCCTGTTTTTGGAGCTTTTGTCGGTGGCCTTGTCGGAAGAAAATCCAAAAGCGACTGCTTTTCGGGAAAATCTCATAAGTGAAATAGCCGCACGCATGGCTTGTAAAGCTGCTGTTAAAGTGAATACGAAGCTTACAGTTGAGAAGATGCAGTGGTTGATTGACAACCTTCTTCTTGCCGATTCGCCTGCGACATGCCCGCACGGAAGACCGATAATTCTTCGCTTGACAATCAAAGACATTGAGAGAGGTTTTCATCGAAAGTGAATCGCAATGAAATGCTTTCTCGCGTAGAAGATGAAAAATGCTGGGACATTATCATCATAGGTGGTGGATGTAGCGGTGTCGGATGCGCCGTTGATGCCGCTTCTAGAGGTTACAAGGTTTTACTTCTGGAAAAAGAAGATTTCTGCAAAGGCACATCTTCACGTTCGACAAAACTGATTCACGGCGGAGTCCGCTATTTGAAGAACTTTCAATTCCGATTGGTCAAGGAAGCCCTAGAAGAACGAGAAATTCTTTACAAAAATGCCCCTCATATTGTTCGCAAACTCGATTTCTTAGTTCCTTGTCGTGGTTTTTCCGAGTTTTTTCTTTATTCATGCGGTTTGAAACTCTACTATTTACTAGCTTATTCTTCGAGTTTCAAAAGATTTGAAATTATTTCGAGCAAGCAGGCGTTGAATCTTGTGCCGGCTTTGCGAACTGAAGGTTTGAAATGTGGAATCATTTATTCAGATGGGCAATTTGATGATGCAAGACTTTTGATAAATTTGGTCAAAACAGCCGTTAATCAAGGGGCAACAGTGCTGAACTACGCAAGAGTTTTTGCCTTGTTGAAAGATGCGAAAGGCACGGTCAATGGCGTTGAATTCATTGATGAAGAAACCGGACGGCTTTTCAGTGCAAAGGCGAGAATTGTAATCAATGCGACAGGAGCTTTTTGCGATTCTGTAAGAAAAATGTCCGACAAAACAGCTGTCGAATTGATTTCGCCGAGCCAAGGCGTTCATCTGGTCTTGGATAAATCGTCTTTGAAGTCAGATTATGCGGTTCTGATTCCGAAAACCTCAGATAAAAGAGTTTTTTTCGCCGTTCCATGGCATGATCGTGTGATTATCGGGACAACCGATACACCGACAAAAGAAATAAAAACAGAGCCGCAAGCTTCCAAAAAGGAAATCGAATTTCTCTTGGAAACCTATCATGCTAATTTTGGTCAGATGCCTTCAAAAATTCTGAGTGTTTTTGCAGGCATTAGACCATTAGTTGACACTAGTCGGTCAAAACGAACTGCTACAATTTCTCGCGATTACTTTATCGAAGTTGATAGGAATAAATTGATAACTTTGACGGGTGGAAAATGGACGACATATCGAAAAATGGCAGAAAAAACAGTTGATCTAGCGTCATCAATAGCCGAACTTCCCAAAAAAGAGTGCGTTACAAAAAATCTGAAAATTCATGGATACACCGAAGAAAAGAATTTTACGGAAGAATCTGCAAACAAACATCTAAGCGTTTATGGTTCTGAAGCGCAAGAAATTTTAGAACTAGTAAAACAAAAACAAAGCATACTTAGAAAAGGTGCATGAGAATTTACCGTATTCGGTTGCAGAAATCATTTGGGCAATTCGCAAAGAAATGGCTTTAACGCTAGACGATGTTCTTTCACGAAGAACACGCGCACTTTTTCTCGATGCTAAAGCGGCAATCGAGATTGCCCCGAAAGTTGCGCAATTGATGGCGGATGAAATGGGAAAAGACTATTCTTGGGAAAAAGAACAAATCTCAAAATTCAGAAGAATAGCTGAGAATTTTCTGTTTTCGTAAGGCACTTGGCTTTTTCATCCAGCATTCTGTCTTTGCTTTGTTGCCGAATTGTGCGGCACCGGATATCCTAACTTCAGCCGTGGGATTTATGATTTCTTATACCAAAATGACATATAAATTAGTCCAATTTTTTATATTGGAGCAATCTTACCCATCTCGAATATTCACTAATCTGGAGGAACTGGAAAACTAGTTTATCCAACAAGCCCGGTTATTAACAAAAGAATCTATCAAGAGACTTGTGCTTTTGACTATATCTTTTCGTCTCCTTTTTGGAATGAAATATAAATCACTTTGGTATTACTATAAAGTTTTGAGCTGCAAGCTATTGCTTGACTAAGTAAACAATCTAGGTAATCGGCTTTTTATGTTTTTCGGTAGAAGAATTTCCATTGCATCATCTACTGTTATTATTCCAGCAATTTCTCCCCAATCGTCAACGACAGGAAGAGCAAGCAAGTTGTATTCGGCAATTTTCCTTGCAGCTTCTTCAGCCGAATCATCCGGATGCGCGTATTGAAAATTGGTTCTCATCACTCGTTCCAGTGGCAACGTCGGATCGGCAAGTATCAGTTTTCGCAGAGACACAACGCCACACAATTTCCATGAGCCTTCCTCTTCGACAACGTAAAGATAATAGATCATATTCGGCGTTTGCGCCATTTCTCTAAGTCTTGCAATAGTTTGGGCGACAGTTACACTCTTCGGAAATGCCACAAATTCTGTGGTCATCAAACCACCTGCAGTGCCTTCTTTGAACGGCATCAATTCGGCAACATCGGCTTTTTCTTCTTCTTCCATCAGGTTGAAAAGTTCCTGTGCTTTTTCTTGGTCCATTTCGCCTAAAACATCAACTGCGTCATCAGGCGACATTTCCTGCAAGATATCTACGGCACGTTCTTGATCCATCTCTTCTAAAATACGAGCTTGATTTTCAGGTGACATTTCTTCAAGCGTTTCGGCAGCAATTTCATCGTCCAAAGATTCAACAATTTCGGTTCGATGAATAGGCGATAAGGACTCTACTAGTTGTGCGATTTCAACTGGATGAAGGCGTGAAAGTTTATCTTTTGAAATTTTTAGTTGCACCGCAGCCGTTGGTGTGTCCGTTGCGAGATAGCCTACATCTGCCCAATCAATAACTTCAACAGGATAATTTGGATAAACACCAGCAGGTAGAAGTCGTCTTAAAAATCCGTGAATGCTGACATCAGCTCCAGCTACAAACCACTTATCACCGACTTCGATCAACTGAACATCATTGACGCGAACAACTCTTTTTCCATCAACGTCAATCAATTGCTTATCCAAAACATCTTTTGCAAGTAAAACCTCGCCTTCTCTTCGTGCGAAAGGGCGAAGATCAAGAATATCGGTGTTTATTTTCGCACCGTTTTCGCTGAATTCTGAGATCTTTGCCCAAGGAAGGAAAAAATCACGGCGTCTGTATCTCGCAACCAATCCGATGATCGGTGGATAGTCTTCTTCACCATAACGAACGACCAGGTCGCGAATCGTAGCTATCTTTTCGCCTTCAACATCAAATACCGGCTTGCCGATAATCTGAGACAAATAAAGCATCTGTCAAGCAACTACCTTTTTGAAACTGCTTTGAAAGCCTGAATCTATCAAATTATTTTGAAAATTTGAAAATTAGAGATGAATTGTCAAATCATGGATGCCTTCAGCTGCTTCCATGATGCTTTCGGAAACAGTCGGATGAGCATGTATTGTTCGTCCAAGCTCATCGGCAGTTGTTTCCAAAGTCATTGCAACACAAGCTTCAGCCAGAAGCTCCGTTGCATGCGGACCTATGATGTGAACTCCCAAAACTTCATCGTATTTTTTCTCGGCGACGATTTTGACGAAACCTTCCGTTTCTCCTAGGATTCTTGCTTTTCCGCTAGCCGAAAATGGAAATTTCGCAACTTTTACATCGTAGCCAAGCTCTTTTGCCTTTGCTTCTGTAAGACCAACAGAGGCAACTTCTGGGTCGCAATAAGTGCAATTCGGCACCAAACGGTGATTTATCGGCTCAACATGTTTTCCCGCAATCTTTTCCACCACCAAAATTCCTTCTTTCGATGCAAGATGTGCCAACCATGCAGTATCAATCACGTCACCGATTGCATAGATACCTGGTTCGTCTGTTTCGCAAAACTCATTGACTTTTATAGTTCCGCGTGGGGTTATTACTACTTTCGTGTTTTCCAATCCTAATCCTTCCGTGTAGGGCATTCTGCCGACAGCAACAAGTAGCATCTCGGCTTCAAAACTTACGTCATTACCTTTTGAATCTTTACCGAACACTCTGACGCAAGATTTCATTTTCTGCATTTTGTCAAGTTTTATACCCGTATGAACTTTGATCCCGCGTTTTTTGAAACTTCTTTCAAGCTCCTTTGAAACTTCTACGTCTTCTATAGGAACAATTCTGTCTAGAAGTTCAATAATTGTGGTATCAGCACCAAACCGAGCATAGATGCTGGCAAATTCTACTCCGACAGCTCCTGCTCCCATCACGATTAAACTTTTCGGCACTCTGTCTATTTCCAAAATCTGGTCTGAATTTACAACTTGCTTGCCGTCTGTCTCAAAACCGGGAATGGGACGACAAACTGAACCTGTAGCAATAATTATGTTTTTCGTTTCAATCGTATCTTTTTTCCCGTTATCATACGAAACCTCAACCTTTTTGGGCGAAATGATTTTGCCGAAACCGTTGAAAACAGCTACTTTGTTCTTCTTCATCAAATAGGAAACACCTGCTGAATTTTTTGCAACAACGTCGTTTTTGTATTTCTGAACCTTAGTCCAATCATAATCTAAGCCATCAATTTTTAGTCCAAATTCTTCAAAATGCTTGGCTTTTTCGTAAAGATGGGCAGCGTTGAGCAATGCTTTTGTTGGAATGCAGCCTCTGAGACCGCAAGTTCCCCCCAATCTGCCGCCCTTTTCTTTTTCTACAAGAGCCACCTTCAACCCGAGTTGAGCGCCGCGAACTGCAGCAACATAACCGCCTGGGCCTGCACCAATTATTGTGACATCAAACTGTTCCGCCATCTGTTGATTTCCCCTTTTGTCAAGTTAGGATTCAAAAAATAAAATTATACGGTGTTGCTTGAAAAAGAGGAAATGGTTCGTTAATTGTTTTTGCAAGTTGAGATTCTCTTAGCTCGAAATGATAGAAATTTAGTTTTGCTTATGGATTTCATACTCGAACACTTTCAAAAAACTGGGGCTCTTTTGAAAGGACATTTTATTCTTTCAAGTGGTCTGCACAGCTCGACTTACTTGCAATGCGCTTTGGCTCTACAGATGCCTTCAGACGCAAAGACTTTCGCAAAAATGATTGTGGAAAAAGTAGGTTTTGGAGAAATTGAAACAGTTGCTTCACCAGCAATCGGCGGTCTCATCATCGGTTATGCAGTTGCTGAAGCCTTAAACGCAAGATTTATCTGGACTGAAAGAGAAAACGGCAAAATGGCTTTAAGGCGCGGTTTTTCTGTTAAGAGAGACGAAAGGATTTTGATTGTCGAAGATGTGATAACAACAGGCGGTTCTACAAAAGAATGTATGCAGGTATTGCAAGAGAAAGGTGCTTTGGTAAAGGCAGCAGCTTGCATTATTGATCGCTCGGGTGGCAAAGTTGATATTGGAGTGCCGCAGATCAGCTTGGTAAGTATCGAGGTTCCAGCTTACAAACCCGAAGAATGTCCACTTTGCAAACAAAACATTCCAGCCGTTAAACCCGGAAGTAGAAAGTGAAAGGCAAAAAGCAAAAGGCGAAAGATGAATTATAAACTCTTGATTCAATACGATGGAACAGACTTTCACGGATGGCAGATTCAAAAAAATAAACGCACTGTGCAAGGCGAACTTCAAAAAGTTTTATCACTACTTGAGGGCAAAAAGGTTCATGTCTGCGGTTCTGGAAGAACCGATGCTGGTGTTCATGCTGAAGGACAAGTTGCAAATGTTAAACTCGCAAAACCGTTTACACCTGAAAAACTCCAGAAAGCCATAAATGCAAATCTAGAAAAAGATTTAAGAATCTTGAAGGTTGAAGAAGTTTCGGATTCATTTCATGCTAGATTCTCGGCTAAAAGCAAAACTTACGTTTATCGCATCATAAATGCCTCTGTGATTTCGCCTTTCTGGTTTCGATATGCTCTTCATGAAACACGGCCGCTAGACTTATCGAGGATGGCTGAAGCAGCAAAAGTTTTCGTAGGGAAACACGATTGGAGCGCATTTTCATCATCTGAAAGCACTGCAAAAAGCAAAATGCGCAAAATTATCGAAGCAAAGATCGAAGTTCATTGGGATAGACGTGCTATGTCTGAAATCATTGAAATTTTGATAACTGGCGATGGGTTCCTTCGCTACATGGTTCGTTCGATTGTCGGAACAATTCTCGAAGTCGGAAGAGGCGAAAAAGAAATTGACCAGATCAAAGAAGCCCTGCTAACAGGCAACAGAAAACTAGCAGGGCAAACAGCTCCAGCTCACGGATTGACTTTGCTAAAGGTTTCTTACGAATAAAAGTTAAGGTTTTTCGGAAAAACAAACTCAAATTCTTTTCGGGAAGAAACTATGATAAAAATTAAAAGCAAAAATTGCGAGAAAGTGAAAATAAATGCTGATTTATCACGTTGTTTTGCCGGAAACTTGGGAAAAACTCAAAGACGAATTCGAGTACGAAGCAAAGAGCTTGAAGGTTGAAGGCTTTATTCATTGTAGTTACAAGTATCAACTTGAGAAGGTCATTGAAAAATACTTCTCAAAAGCAAGAAAAGTTATAATTTTAACCATAAATCCGCACCGGTTGAATGTTAGAGTTGTTGTCGAGCGTTCAACTGATGGAGATTTTTATCCGCATGTTTACGGAAAAATTAATTTATCGGCGGTGATCGAAGTTGAGGAAAGGTATTTGAAATAATGCTAAAGAGTTTTGTCGGGGTGATTGAAGAAAATTCACAGGAAGCCAAACTTCTCGAACAGATAGATTTGAAGCGACTTCCAAAGCATATAGCAATAATAATGGATGGAAACGGACGTTGGGCTAAGATGCGTGGTAAACCTCGTCTTCAGGGTCATCGTGAAGGTGCAGAATCGGTAAGAGCTATTCTAGACACCTGTGTTCGCCTTCAAATAAAGGCTTTAACACTTTACGCTTTTTCAACTGAAAACTGGAAACGTCCAAAAGAAGAGGTGTCCGGGTTGATGGAAATGCTTCGTTATTACCTGAAAAAAGAGCTTGAAACACTTCGTAAAAACAACATCCGTTTTCAAGCGATAGGACGTTTAAGCGAGCTTCCTCAGGATATTCAAGCTCTAATAAAACAAGCTGAAGAAAAAACTCGTAAAAATAAGGGAACAGTTTTGAGCGTTGCCCTCAATTACGGTGGTAGAGCTGAGATTGCAGAAGCTGCACGTAAAGCGGCAAAGAAACTCTTGCAAGAAGGGCGTTCATTAGATGAACTAAATGAAGAACAGATCGAAAAAAATCTTTACACATACGGACTTCCTGAAGTTGATCTTTTGATTCGCACCAGCGGTGAATACAGGGTTTCTAATTTTCTCTTATGGCAAATTGCATATAGCGAAATTTACATCACACCGGTTCTTTTCCCTGATTTCCGAAGAGCAGATGTTTTCAAAGCTATCATTGACTTCCAGCGTCGCGAGCGTCGCTTTGGTGGAATAAAAGTTCAAGATGAATCTAAATAATTTGAAAAAGCCGAAACCTTGAAAATATAGAAAATATAAAAGGCTCTACCTGTCTGGTTTACAGTTCGAGTTAAAATTTTATCTGGCACATCTTTCGATTTGTCTTTGAAGGGCTATAACCTCTTCGTTTTCAGGATTGATTTCTTTAGCTGCTTCTAATTGATTTTTAGCTTGCAAACAATCTCCTTTTTCGATAAAAATTTTTGCCAAAGAAATGTAAGCTTCTATCAACTGGTTGTTCCAGAAGAGAGCGGTCTTGAGATTGGCTACAGCTTGTTCCATTTCGCCTTGCCGCAAATAGATTTGTCCGATCAAAAAATATGCGTCAGCCATCATCGGTTCAATAGCCAGAACCTTTCTCAAAAGATTCATTGCCTCTTCGTCACGTCCGTCTTTGTAAAAATTTTTGGCTTGATCAAAAAGCCTTTCTGTTTCGGTTACGAATCTTTTTTCAAATTTAGAAAGTTTTTTTGATTTTTCGGCTAGAATCATCGCATTTATTTCTTCTCTTGAAGGCAATTTGAAGCGCAATTGGATCTGAAAAGTTTTATCTTTCCTCCATGAAGATTCTAGCTCTGCATATCTTTTCAAAAATCTTCTAGCTTGATTATCAAAATCAGCTGACCTTTGTTTGTCTTCTACTTGTTCTAAAGCTTTTGCAACGATGTAATATGCTTCCCCATCTGATGGGTTTGATTGTATAACCTGAGTCAAGTTCTCTACTGCCGCTACATAATCTTGTTTGAGAAATAATGCAAATCCGTAATTGAAGCGAACTTGGTTGTTTTCTGGAGCTGACTCCACAGCTGTTTTAAGAAACTTCAATCCTTCTTCAAGTAGTGCAGCACTTTTTCTTTTGTCTTTTTTTTCATTTTGCGAAGCTTCAACAGCAACAACACCGATCATGTTAAAAACATCAACTAATTGAAAACTCTCGGCAACTGAGCGCAAGACGGCTAAAGCCCTTTCATAACTTTTTTGACGCCAGTAAATCGAGCCTATGTAAAGTGCCGCTTCTTCGTAATATTGATCGTTTTCAGGGATCTTAGAAAGGTATTCTACAGCTTCGTCGAATTTTCCCTGACTCAAGTAGAAATATCCGAGTTCGAGAATCGCTTCTGAATAAACTCTAGCGTCATCAATAATAACTTCTTTCTTTTCAGATTTTTCCTGATCATAAATCCTGATTGCATTTTTCAAAAAAGCCTCACGCAAGCCGGGATCCGAAGTAGAAAGCAATCCTTTAATATAAGCCTCAAAGGCTTTTGGTGGTATCTTGTTTGAGGCTTTAATGAAGTCTTTTTCAGCAAACGGCAAAGGTTGTTTGTAAGTTCGCAAAAGAATTTGATAGGCAAGTTTCCCTTGCAAATCTTGGAGTTTTGTTAATGCCTCACTTAAATCTATTGGCTTGAAAAATCCTCTTTCGCCGTCTTCAATGAACCTACCTTCTTTGACTCTAACCAGTTTAGATTTTACGCTTATCGTAGCTACTGCCTCGCCTTGGGTCGGAAAAACGTTATACTCACCGACTATCAAAACTGTTGCATCTGCCAATTTAGCCAACTTCAAAGAAGTTGCAAGACTTAAAACACTCGTTGAAGGAATTCCCAGTTGGTTTTGTAGTAACTTTCTTTCCTCGTCAGGAACAACCTCTACGATTGCTTTAGCTTCCCTTGAATTTGCCAAAATATCTGCCAAAGATTTAGCAATAGCTTCACCAATCCAATTAAACTCAGCTTTGTTGTTAATGATGCTTTTGTTTTCAAACGGTAAAACTATAATTTTTTCTGGGCTTCGACTCAATAAACCTTGTGCGTAAATGGAATATACAAACAGAAAAAATGCTGTCAAAAATGAAACTCTTTTCATAAAATCAAAAATAAAAAATTCGCTTGTGCAAAGCGAATTTTTTATAAATTATGATGCTAGCTTTTCAGGTTTTAGTTTGAAAACTGGTAGTCGGTACGGGATTCGAACCCGTGTTACCGCCTTGAAAGAGCGGTGTCCTAGGCCTCTAGACGAACCGACCGAAGTTATCAATGACGCCTAAAGCGTGAAATTCCAGATTACATTAAACAGTCTTTTTTTGTCAAATACAACAAATAAATTTTCTCGCATCCGGAACTTTCAAGCGTTTTGTTTCAAAAGAATTATTCGTCATAATTGTTTGATTGATGCTATAGTCTCGTTAGTAGAAATGATAACCTTTGTTCTGTAAAGCTCAAATCATGCTCAATAGCAAAGCAAAAGAAATCCTGATTTCTGCCGCTTTATCTGCAGTGGTGACTGTAAGTGCTTCGGTGCTTTTTGAGGCAATAATCGGAATTCCAGAGAATCTACAAGAGAAACTTTCAATTAATTTTTCCAGATTGATATGGTGGGAGATTTTATTGATTCTTTTACTTGCTTCTTTCATCGGAATTTTAACCGAGAAAGTTGGTGCAAGAAAAATGCTGCCTTTTATTAGTTTTTGTATTGGTATATGGCTTGCTATCAGCCTCATCGGCAAAACCCTTTACAGTATTGACTTTCGCTTCACACAAGTAGCTTTTTCGTTTATTTTTCCCGTTGTTACGGTTCACCTTAAGAAACTCTGGAAAATAGATAGAGAGTTGACGGAAAAGCTGGTTTCATTGTCTTCCTTTAGTTATCTTTTTGATGCAAAAACGGCCGAGCAAAGAATAGAAAGCGCTTTGAAGTTGCTACAGACAATTCTTCCAATTTCTGAGTCAATTATTTTCTACTTGGCAGACGGAGAACTAAAGCCTGTTGGAAGAATCAAGGGTAATATAAAAAACTTTAGTGTTTCACCTACTGCTAGACAAGTAGCTTGGCGCGAAAAAATCATTTTTTGTGAAGAAGCCCTAACTCTTCGTAAAACAAAAGTCTTAAAAAGTGAAGATAATGTAGGACATGCTCAAGTTGCTGTTCCTTTGATTTCTGAAGATGAAGAAGTCGGAGTTTTATATGTCGAAATAAATTCAAATTTTGAAGATGAAGACAAAAATCTACTTGAAGCAGTCAGTGAGCAATTGGCGAGAAATTTTCAACGACGAGAACTAAGAAATAGAAGCCTTCCAAACAAGTTCTTTTGGAGCATGCTTTCTGCAGAGTCTGCTAAAAACAGAGTTGATCTTTTAAAACTTGTCAAAAGCAACATAAAAGAACAATCTTTCAGTGTTTTGGCAACTTCTTATTTCAAAGAAGCCTTTGCCGTAGCTTACCTAGACGGTACTTTGGCTTACATGAATCCACAAATGCGCACACTAGCCGGATTAAAAAATGAAACCCTTGCAGAAATTGATCTGTTCCAGCTTTTAGAATGTTTCAAAACAGAAGTCTTCAATGAACCGAGATTGGCACTGAGAAAAATACTTCAAACTGGAAAACCTTATGAAAACGAGCTTTTCTTTCAAAACACAGGAAAAACCTTAAAAATACGAATCAGCCTTGTTAGAATTTCATACGACAGAAACCACAAAGAAGAATCAACTCGCTATGAAGAATCAACTCGCTATAAGGAATTAACTGATAGCCATAAGACTTCAAAGAATAACCCCCTAGAAAGTTCGGAAATCTTCAAACCTGCATGTTTTTTGGTAGTGATAGATGACATTACTGTAGTCAAAGAGAACGAGAAACTACGTAGCGATATGGTTAATTTGATGTCACATGAAATTCGCACTCCTATAACGAGCATTCAAGGTTTTGCCGAACTTTTACTTGCCGATGAAAGTATAAGCCCTGAAAATAAGGAGTTTTTAGAAATAATAGTCAAAGAATCTCATAGGCTTTCTCGAATGCTCACGACATTTCTATCGCTTGCAAAGCTTGAACAATCCGATAAAAAAGAATTCCACAAGATTCCTGTTAAGCTCGATAGTATTGTTAGCGAAGTTGTAAGGGACATGCAAGAAAAAGCGAAGCGCAAAAGAATTAGACTCGTCGAGAAGGCCGATCCATATCTTCCACCGATTGCTGCAGATAAAGGTTTGATAACACGTGCCATAACTCACCTTGTTGATAATGCAATCAAATACAGCCCTGAAAGAACTTCTGTCACAATTTCAACATCGCTTGAGACCGATTATTTGCGTGTGACCGTTGAGGACCGTGGCTACGGCATTCCGAAAGATGAACAAGAAAAAATCTGGCAAAAATTCTATCGGATCGCAAGAGAAGGGCAAGATAAAGAAGAAGAGTCAACGGGCTTAGGGCTAGCTTTGGTGAAAGAAATTGTTGAAAGGCACGGCGGACAAGTTGAAGTAGAATCAGAGGTTGGCTTCGGTTCAAAATTTACCATCAGACTTCCACGCCTTTAGCCAAAATCAAAAAAGAGCTTTTTCAACTATTTCCGAAGCTGTTCAGAGTATATTTTTGAGTCACTAAAAACAATCTCTGAATCGTTAAGCACATTCTGAATCAAAAGTAGTGTTCAAATTACTTAAAAATACCTGGCTTTTGAATTGAAAAAACATCTATTGTCGGAATTTTTTGATTTGCTTGCCGTAAAGCGGTAAAATCTGCTTTAAACCTTAAGAAATCGGAAAAATGGAGAAAAGCTTATGACTTCAGTTGCCATTATCTGTGGAATTCTATTGATTCTGATTGGAATCATCGGCTACAGTTACGGTTTAATCAATCAAAATGCAAGTCTTACTGCTTTGATTCCTGCGGTTTTCGGTATCGTTCTGTCACTTCTTGGCTTCATTTCAGAAAAAAAGGAAACTTTGCGCAAACATCTGATGCATGTGGCTGTTATTGTTGCTTTAATCGGGTTCATAGTCCCAACTTCAAGGATCATATCTAAAGCGTCTGAATTTACCTTGAATTTCACGGCTTTGATGCTCATCTCAATGGCTCTCGTTTGTCTTGTCTTCGTCATTCTTGGAGTTAGGTCTTTCATTGAAGCTAGAAGACAACGGAAAGAAGCTTGAAAATGAGGATTTTGGTAACAGGGGGAAGCGGTTTTCTGGGAACGTATGTTCGGCGTTTTTTCAATGCCGATGATTTTTCCAGGAGATCGAACTTAGATTTGCTGAATCTTCAAGACGTAACGATTGTTGAAAACTATGATGTTGTAATACATCTGGCTGCACTTTTGGATAAATCACCTCAGAACGCAGAAGAGGTTTTTCTCGTAAATGTAGAAGGCACGGTAAACCTTTTGCGTTCAATGCCTGCAAACTCTGTTTTTATTTTCGCATCAACCAAAGATGTTTACGGAAGATTTGCCGATAATTACCGCTTTGTTCCAGAAACGTGCCCGACGCTTTATTCTGGTCAATCGGCTCTTGAATGGTCAAAGCTGATTGCCGAACATTATGTTGATTTTTACGCTCATCAACGAAACTTCCGTTCGTGTATTTTTCGCCTTTCAACCGTGTATGCTCCACTAACGGAAGGAAACACACCTAATTTCGTTACCTATTATGCCGACTGTATCAATAAGGGTTTGCCGATTAGACTACCTGCAAACGGCACACCCGTTCGTGATATTCTTCATGTAGAAGATTTCTGCAAAGCTTGCAAGGCTTTTATTGATTCGACATTAAAACATGGGCTTTACAATCTCGGTGGTGGTCCGCAAAACGCTATATCTTTGCGAAATTTGATAAGGAAAATGGAAGAAATCTCGGGCTTGCAAGCAATAGTTGACGAAAAAAATCCCTTGCCTCCACCAATTCCGATGAATTATATTTCAGACCTTACGAAGGTAACTCACGAACTTGATTGGAATCCGAAAATTTCCATTGAAGAAGGCTTGAAGACTTTGTTTTTTGCTTCAGAAATTCCACTTGTCACTAAAACAAAATGAAGGTTGTAGTTCACTCAACAAATTGGATAGGTGATACCGTAATGAGCATTCCGGCACTCAAGGAAATCCGACGGATTTTCGCCGATGCTGAAATTACCTTATGCGCTAGAAGCTGGACAAAAGACATACTTCAAGATGCGAATTTCATCGATAAAATTTTCGTTCTTGACAAAGTCGAAAATCCCGTAGAATTTCTAAAGCAAGTAAGATTGTGGCGTAAAGAAAAGTTTGATATTGCCGTTATCTTTCCGAATTCCTTTAGGTCAGCACTTCTTGCAAAACTCGGTGGAACGAAGAGAATCTTCGGTTATGCAACCGATAAGAGAAGTTTTTTACTTACAAAAGCTTTTCCCGTTCCCGATTGGAAAAGCAAATGTCACGAAGCTCTTTTTTACTTGAATTTGGTATCGGAAATCGAAAAAACACTTTTCGGCACAAGTTCGGTTTCAGCCAGAATATCAACACCAAAGATTCCGATTTGCGAAGAGAGAAGAAGAAAAGCGCGTGAGATTTTGAAAAGTTCAGGTGTGGATTTATCGAGAAAAATTGTTGCCCTTGGTGTCGGTTCGACGAATTCACTTGCGAAACGCTGGCATGCAGATGGTTACGCCGAGCTAAACGATATGCTTCAATCTGAACTCGAAGCTAACACAGTTTTGTTAGGATCGAAAGATGAAGCCGATGTTGCTGAAGAAGTTTTCAAAAAAGCCAGAAGCAAACCGATAAACCTAGTAGGAAAGACCAGCTTAGTTGAAGCAATCGGAATTTTAGCTGAGGTGAATCTTTTGATTTCAAATGACATGGGACTTGCACACATTGCACCAGCAGTAGGAACAAAAACAATCACAATCTTCGGACCTACCAATGAAAAAGCAACTCGCCCGATAGGCTCGGAGATTATTCGTAAAGACGTCGAGTGTGCTCCTTGCATGTTACGAAAATGCCCGATTGATCACCGATGCATGAAACTGATCTCTGCAAAAGAAGTTTTCATCAAAGCAAGACAGCTCTTGACATAAAATTTAGACCTAAACAATTTGCACAACCACAAACCGGATAATAGTAACTTGGAAATCTCGAGCCGATTGACAGGATCTCAGAAACATCTATAGGCGTCAATGTTAGCAAACATCAAGAAAAGCCATCTCGAAAATCAACAAATTGTCATAAACACAAGCAAATCGCTCATAAAACGTTTGAATCAACGGATGATTGCAATGCACAAAACAACTTGCAATTTTTGATTGTTGAGGAGGGAATTTTCTCGTTCTAGCTAGCTATGCGAATTGCTTGCATTTCATCCGCAATGCTTTCTCGATTTGATTTGAGCCAAAAGTTTGATAGCCTAGAATTTTATGCAGTCTGTAGCAAGGCCCTTAGAAGAGGCTATAGAAGTTCATGGCGCAAGGGTTCACAATCTTAAGAACATCTCTTTTCGCATACCTATAAACAAATTGACCGTTGTTACAGGGGTTTCCGGGTCAGGAAAATCGTCTTTGGCATTTGATACGGTTTATGCTGAAGGACAACGCCGATATGTCGAATCTCTTTCAGCTTATGCCCGTCAGTTCTTGGAAAGGATGGATAAACCTGATGTTGACGAAATAACAGGAATTGCGCCAGCTATTGCCATCAGGCAGAAAAATCTAACTAGAAATCCGCGCTCAACTGTAGCGACACAAACAGAGATTTACGATTATCTTCGCCTTTTATTTGCGCGTGTTGGGCAAACCTTTTGCAGAGTCTGCGGAAGAGAGATCAAAAAGGATTCCCCTGAATCCGCTGCAGAGGAGATTCTGCAAACTCTCAAGGAAGGAACAAGATTTTACGTTTTGTTTCCCATTAGTCCACCACAAAAGAAAGCGGCTTCGTCGAACGATGCCTTGAAAGGTTATCTGCTGAGCTTGATGCAAAGAGGTTTCTCGAGATTTTTCCGCAATGGACAAACAATCGAACTCCACAAGATCGAAGATTACCGGTTTGTTGATTTTAACGATACTCTCGCTTTGGTTGATAGACTGAAAGCATCCGATTCGATAAGGCAAAGATTGGTTGATTCATTAGAAATTTGTTTTCATGAAGCTGGCGAGGCTTCGATTATAGCAATTGATGATAGTCAAAAACCCAGTTTGATGCTGAAATTTTCTGAAAAATTCGTTTGCAAATACGACAACACAGCTTATGAAGAGCCTGAGCCACAACTTTTTAGTTTCAACTCGCCAGTTGGAGCATGTCCGACTTGTCAAGGTTTCGGAAATATAATCGGGATTGACATGGATTTGGTAATTCCGAATAAGCTCTTAAGTTTAGAACAAGGTGCTATCGAACCATTTACGAAGCCTCAATACGAATGGGCGCAGAAGAAACTACTGCGTTTTGCCAAAAAGTTTGGAATACCTACAGATAAACCTTTCGTTGATTTGACAGAGGAACAAAAACAAGTGATTTGGGAAGGGGCAAAAGACTGGGAAGGAGTTACGGGATTTTTCAAATTTCTGGAAACCAAGAAATACAAACTTCATGTTCGTGTTTTTTTGTCGAAATATCGTGGCTACACAATTTGCCCTGACTGCTGTGGGGGACGTTTGCGTCAAGAAGCACTCGACGTGAAAATCGGTGGAAAATCTCTACCTGAGGTTGTAAGCCTTTCTGTTGTAGATGCAATAAAGTTCTTCGACAACATAAAACTCACACCTGAACGCGAAAAAATTGCCGAGAGATTGCTTTTGGAGATCCGTAGAAGATTGAAATTTCTTTCGGATGTAGGATTAGAATATCTCACTTTGAACCGTCTTACTTCGACACTATCTGGTGGTGAAGCACAAAGAATACAGCTTGCAACGAACCTAGGCTCTCTGCTCGTAGGCGCACTTTATGTTCTCGATGAGCCTTCAATCGGACTTCATCCACGCGATAATTCCAGGCTCATTAAAATTTTACAGAATTTGCGTGACATCGGGAACACGGTTTTAGTTGTTGAACATGACGAGGAAATGATACGTGCCGCGGACCATATCATTGATTTAGGCCCACTTGCAGGCGAACTTGGCGGTCATATAGTTTTTCAAGGCAGTTTAGATAAGCTTCTAAAATGTGAGCATTCTTTGACAGCGAAGTATCTGAGAGGTGAAGTGAAAATAAAACCTTCAATGCAAAGACGAAAGCCTTCTGATGAGCGCAAAATCGAGATCATAGGCGCTTGCGAACATAACTTAAAGAATCTTTCGGTGCAAATTCCGCTTGACATGTTTGTTTGCGTTACGGGTGTTTCAGGTTCGGGCAAATCAACGCTTGTTTACGATGTTCTTTATGCAGGCATAAAGAAGCAGCGTGGGCAATGGCAAGACAAGGTTGGGCGTTTTCACGAAATTCGGGGTAGTGATCTGATAAAAGACATTGTTTTGGTTGACCAGTCCCCAATTGGAAAAACACCTCGCTCAAATCCAGTGACTTATTTGAAAATTTACGATCTGATTCGTGAGCTTTTTGCGAATTCAATGGCGGGAAGAGCGAAAAACCTCGATCCAGCGCATTTTTCATTCAATATTCCTGGTGGAAGATGTGAAACTTGCCAAGGTAGCGGGACGATCACAGTCCAAATGCAATTTCTTGCCGATGTAGAATTAACCTGTGAAGATTGCAACGGAACGCGTTTTAAGAGTGAGATTCTTGAAGTCAGGTATAAGGGCAAAAACATTCATGAAGTCTTGCAAATGACGGTTCGAGAAGCGATATCCTTTTTCAAAGAGACAAAAAAAATAGTTGACAGGTTGAAAATTCTCGATGCCATCGGCTTAGGATATTTGCGACTGGGTCAATCGGCTACGACTTTGAGCGGAGGAGAGGCTCAAAGGCTCAAATTGGCAGCTCATTTACTTCAAAGGCAAAGTGAAAATGTTTTGTATATTTTTGACGAGCCGACGACAGGACTTCATTTTGAGGACATAAGAAAACTTTTGCTGGCTTTTCGCGCATTACTTGCCGAAGGTGCAAGTCTTCTTGTTATCGAACATAACTTAGAGGTTATAAAAACAGCAGATTACGTGATTGACCTAGGTCCTGAAGGGGGAGAAAACGGCGGATACATAGTTGCCACTGGCACTCCAGAGGAAATAGCAAGATGTGAAAATTCTTACACTGGAAAATATCTGAGAAAAGTTTTAGCGAAAGGATAAAACTGCCAACTATACGAGTTTCAAGTAAGCTGAATGAAGTGAAGAATTTTTACGATCTTCTGCCGGGAAAGCCCACCCTCTTAAGGGTGGGATGAAAGGCGGGCATCCTTGTTTGGATTGTTAGATATAATGCAGAAAAACTAACACTTGTGATATAATAGTACCATGAACGGTAAACGATGGAAACCAGCAGCCACAACAGTATACAATATTGGTTATCACCTTATCTGGTGTCCAAGTACCGGCGCAAAGTTCTGGTGGGTGAAGTAGCTGAGCGGCTGAAAGAATTGTTGCTTCAAAAAGCCGGAGAAATCAGTTCGAAGCTAATATTATCCAACGGTATCAAGATAGACTTTGAAGTTCACGAAACGTTAAGGTTGAAGCAACTCCAGAGAA